>Ga0123354_10006525_pt1 | contig 17350 bp, 15 predicted proteins | sample TergutLab28metaG_2_FD_97872 | JGI IMG/M metagenome (GOLD analysis project Ga0123354, IMG submission 97872) | Labiotermes labralis P4 segment gut microbial communities from Petit-Saut dam, French Guiana - Lab288 P4 | ecosystem: Host-associated > Arthropoda: Insects > Digestive system > Gut ...
AGCGTTGCCAACCGCGAATCCAGTGCTGCGGCGTTGGCCTGGTAATCGGGCGCACCGCCCGGGTCGGTAGCCACCATGGCGGCGGCGATGGCGTCGGCGAACACGATCATGTTGTCCGGGTCGAGCCAGGTGTGCGGGTCCTTGCCGTATGCCTGCTCCGAGGCGTCGGCGTCGGCCTCCGCGCCATCGCCCGACAGCGCCAGCATCGCAACCAGGCTGCCCGTCTCGACGACATTGGCCGGGGATGCCTCGGCGATCGCCTCGTCCATGTTGGCGGACACCCCGGCCTGATACACCACGAGTTTCGCGGTGGCAAGGGCTGCCACCTGCCCGGGCGTCAGCTCGTAGTCGTGGGGCTCCGTGCCGGGTGGCACTAACGTGACCACATCGGCGTGATTACCAACGATCGCGGCGGCCAGGTAGGCGAACGGGTAGAACGACGCGACGATTTGGGGACGCCCATCGCCCACCGGCGAGGTAGCACACCCGGTGGCAAGAGCCAGCAGGATGGGGACGCTCAACCACCGGACTCTCCTGAACATGATAACCATTATCATTTAGCGGGGTGGTGGCTGTCAACTGTTTCCCCTAAGTATGGCAAGCTTGATGCGTGAATCTTGTCTGGCCTGTTGTCCTATTCGATCTCGATGGCACATTGGCCAATTCCATCGATTTGATCGTTGAGTCCTACAACCGCGCGTTCGCCGCGGTGACAGGCCAGGGTGTGACCCGCGAGCGGGCGCTGCCGTGGATCGGTCAGACACTGCCCCAGACCTTCAACCGGGAAGACCCGGACAATGCCGCGGCGCTGGAGGCCGCCTACCGGGCCTACAACAACACCCACATGGACCAGATCGCACCATTTCCGGGCGTCTCCAATGTGTTGCGCGCACTGCGTGACGCCGGTTGCACCACCGGGGTGGTGACGTCGAAGGGCCGGGACGCCGCCCTGGCGTCGCTGGCGCAGCTTGGGTTGGACGCCCTTATCGAGGTGCTGGGCTGCCGCGAGGACACCTCTGCCCACAAGCCAGACCCGCAACCACTGCTGGCAGCGCTGGCGAAGGTGGACGCCGCCCCGGCCGATACCGCCTACGTCGGCGATGCGGTCTGGGACATCATGGCCGCCAAGGCGGCCGGCATGGCGTCAATCGCCGTCACCTGGGGCGCCGGCCTGCGCGACGAGCTTTTGGCGTTGAGCCCCCACGACCTGGTGGATACCGCTGAAGAACTGAGTGATGTCCTGATGCCAGACGATCCCGTGTTTACATACAAAGTCACGAAGGATCAGCGTGTGTTCATCGCATGGCATGGTAAGCAAGCCGCGGTCTTGACCGGGCAGCGCGCCGCCAGGTTTCTGGGCGATGCGGATGGTGCCGACGAGTCGAGTCTGCAATTGCTGATGGCCCGCAACACCGGCAACTTCAAGCGTGGCAACGAGCGCCGTTAAGCAAGTAACTTCATTCCGGGCAATGTGGCGGCCTTGTGGTCGAACGTCAATGTGTAGATACACTCGGAGCCGAAGACCGATACCAGTGCATCGGGCAGGTCACAGTTTTCTTGTTGGGCCAAGGTAATGGCTCGATCCACAGCAACCTGCTCTTGGATACGGATAGCCTGACTGGCAAGCAGAGCTGCCAGGGTACGTAGTACATCGTTTCGGGGTACTTTGTAAGTGCGGCGGAGTAGCCAGACTGTTTCGAGTAAGGTGACAAGGCTGATGAAACCAGGCTTTTCCGGGGTGAAATTGGCCACCACGGTGCGTGCATGGTTTGCCTGCTCTTCATCGTCCTCAACAAGGTAACGCACAAGGATGTTCGTGTCGATGCCAATCATTTGCTTTCCTCGATGGCTTGAGCAATTGCGGCATCCATGTCGGCGATGTCCAAATGCACTCCATTGTTTGGCAGCGAACCGAACAATTGGTCCAGTGATGGCAGGTTGGTGTGCATGATTACAGTTTGAGCGTCCAAAATGGTGAAATCGATACGGGACCCAGCAGTCAAACCGCACGACTGCCGGACAATCGCCGGGATGGTCACCTGGCCCTTGGACGTGAGTGTCGCTACTGCCATGAGAGTCCTTACTATGGTTGAATGCTCCTTACGACAAGTGTAGCACAGCGAATAGGCAGCTACTGGAAAGGCATATTCCGCGATACGGCGCCGTTAGCGCATTGAGCCGGTGTCGAGGAAGCGCTGGTGGAAGCTGAGCGCCGTCGCCAGATCGTGGGGCGTCTGCATTCCCTTGGTGACGCGCAGGGCTCGTGCGTAATACTCGAGCAGCAGGGGACGGTAGTCGGGGTGGGCGCAGCGCTCGATAATCAGGGGCACGCGCTGGCGGGGCGCCAGGCCGCGCAGGTCGGCCACGCCCTGCTCCGTGATGATCACCGAAACGTCGTGCTCCGTGTGATCGACGTGGCTGACCATCGGCACGATCGCCGAGATGGCGCCCCCTTTGGCTGTCGAGGGGCTGACGAAGCAGCTGATGGCGGCATTGCGCGTGAAGTCGCCGGACCCGCCGATGCCGTTTTGCATGCGGGTGCCGGCGACGTGCGTCGAGTTGACGTTGCCGAAGATGTCGGCCTCGATCATCCCGTTGCAAGAGATCACGCCAAGGCGCCTGATCACCTCCGGGCTGTTCGATACGTCCTGCGGGCGCAGCACGATGCGGCCGCGGTAGTCGGCGGCGTGCTCGTTCAGCCGCTCGGCGTATTCGGGGCTAAGAGAGAACGCCGTCGCCGAGGCGACGGTCATGAGGCCGGCGTCGAGCAGGTCGATCAGGCCGTCCTGGATCACCTCCGTGAAACCGGCGAGCCCATTAAGTCCCGAGTCCAGCAGGCCGACCAGCACGGCATTGGCGATATTGCCCACACCTGACTGCAACGGTGGCAGCCCGGCTGGCAGACGCCCGGATTTGACCTCGCCGGTCAGGAAGTCGATCAGGTGAGAGGCGATGGCCTCTGAGGTCGCGTCAAGGGGCGTGAACGGCGCGTTGCGGTCGTGCTTTGAGGTTTCAACGACGGCGACAACCTTACTGGCGTCCACATTCAGTGTCGGCTGGCCGATGATGCCGCCCGGGGTGAGCAGCGGGATCGGTACCCGGTTCGGCGGGGCCACCTCCGTGCCGTAGTAGATGTCGTGCAGCCCGAACAACTGCTCGGTTTGCCAGCTGTTGACCTCGATGATCACGTGCTTGGCGCGTTCCAGGTAGGTGCGGTTCATGCCGACGGCGCTGGAGGGCACCAGTTGCCCGTCGGCGGTGATCGCCGCCACCTCGATGATGGCCCAGTCCAGCGGGCCGAAGAACCCGCCGGCGATCCGGTCGTGCAGCTGCGATAGGTGGATGTCAGCGTAGTACGAAATGCCGTCGTTGATCTTTGCCCGCATGGTGGGGTCGGACTGATAGGGTGTGCGCCAAAAAACGCCATCAGAGGCGGCCAGGACACCATCGCAGTCGGGTGCCGTCGAGGCGCCGGTGAAGAGCCTTATCGCAAACTCATCGCCGCGCTCGTGGGCGGCGGTCATGCGCGCCGCCAGTGCGGCCGGCAGCGCTTTCGGGTAACCGGACCCGGTGAACCCGGACACCCCAATCGCCTCGCCGGGCTTGATCAGCGCGGCGGCGGTTTCTGGGCTCGTGAGCAGGGCCTTGAAGGCTGGGCTGGCAATCCGCCTTGTCATTTCGAATAGTCTACCGGGTGCCCCTCTTCCAATTGGCCAGACGCCCGCTGCGCCCGACATCGGCCAGCCGGGCTTCCACGTGGTCGCGGTCGGCCGCCGGGGTGATGATCAGCAGGTCGTCGCCGGTGTGCAGCAGCGTGTCCGGGGTGGGCGAGAACGACTCCTCACCGCGCATGATCAGCGAGACCACAACGTTTCTTGGCAGACGCAACTCGCTCACCGACACACCGGCCAGCTTGCTGCCGACCGGCACGCTGACCTGCAGCAGGTCGGCCCGGCGATCCTCAAGGGGGGCAACCTCGATGTCCACCTCCTGGGCGGCCAGCGGGTCGACCAGGCGGAGCTTCCGGGCGGCCCAGGGGAGTGTCGGCGCCTGGATGGCGGTGAACACGATGACGAACACCACGACGACATCGAACAGCAGCACGGAATCGTTGATCTGGGCGGCCAGCGGCAGTGTTGCCAGGATGATGGGGACGGCCCCTCGTAGGCCGGCCCATGACAGGAACACCTGTTCTCGCCATGGCACTTTGAACCAGGCGACGGACGCGAACACCGATAGGGGACGCGCCACCAGCGTCAGGAACAGGCCGGCGACAACGCCGATCAAGACATCGTGCCAGTCGATGGACTCGTGGATCGATAACAGCCCGAGCATGATGAACAGCCCGATCTGGCTGATCCAGCCCACGCCCTCGGCGAAAGAGCGGATGGCATGGCGGTGGGGCAGGTTGGCATTGCCAAGCACCATCGCCGCTACGTAGACGGCGGCGAAGCCGCTCAGGTGCAGCAGGACGCCCAGCCCGTAGGCGATGACAGCCCAGGCCAGCGTGGCGATGGGGTACAGCCCGCTGACCGGCAGCGCGATCCGCTTGAGCGCCCAGGCGCCAGCCAGCCCGACGACCAGGCCGAGCACAAGGCCGCCGGCCAGTTCGAGCACGATCATGCCGGCTAGCCCGAACACCCCACCAGCTGGTTGTACGCCGAGAGCGTAATTGGTGCCCGCCGCCACCAGCAGCACAGTGGGGGCGTCGTTGAAGCCGGACTCGCCCTCAAGGGCGGCTCGGACTCGGGCAGGCAGGGGCAGGCCCCGCAACACGGAAAAGACGGCGGCGGCGTCTGTTGGCGCGGTGATCGCACCGAGCAGCACGGCCACGGAGCGCGGCAGGTGCAGCACGTAGTAACCGAACAGCCCCATGAGCACGATGGTGACGGCCACGCCGACGGTCGCCAGCACCCCGGCCAGGCCGATGTGCGGCTTGATCTCGCTCCACTTCGTGGTCAGGCCGCCTTCGGCCAGGATGGCGACGAGGGCGGCAAACCCGAGATCGTGCGCCATCGCCGCGTTGTGGAAATCGACGTGCAGCAGGTTGGATCCCATGAGCATGCCGAGCAGCAGGAACAGCAGCAGCGCCGGCATGCCGATGCGGGCGCCGAAGCGGGCTGCCGCCACGGCCACCAGCACAACGAGCGCCCCGATCAGCAGCTGCGTGTCAAGGGATGGCATACCTCATTATCCCAGACAAACGCTGTCCGTTAAGGCTAAAACCACCCCGGCGCTGCGCGCCACGCCCCTACAGCGGAGGGGAATCGGTTCAGGCGATCACAAAATACCTCAACCAGACGTAGAGCCACGCGATGGCCACCGTCACCGCCGTCACCACCAAACCCTTCTTGGTGAACTCCCAGAAGCTGATCGGATGGCCCGCCTTGGCGGCGATGCCCAGCACCACAACGTTCGCCGCCGCACCGACGGCCGTCGCGTTGCCCCCCAGATCGGCGCCAAACACGAAAGACCACCACAACGGGCTGGCCGCCCCCGTGTGGCCCAGCGAGGCGACAACGTCATGTGCGATCGGCACCATGGCGGTGGTGTAAGGGATGTTGTCGACCAGCGCCCCGATCGCCGCCGACCCGACAAGCAAGCCGGTCGCCCCGGCCAGTTCGTTGCCGCCGATGGCGTCCGCCGCCATCCGGCCCAGCTGCCCGATGATCCCAACTTTGACCAGCGCCCCCACCAGCACGAACAGCGCCATGAAAAAGGCCAGGGTTTGCCACTCGACCTCCGCCAAGAACTGCTCCGGCTTGGTGCGGCTGACCAGCACCATGGCGCCAGCCCCCAGCAGCGCGACGACCGATGGCTCGACGCCGATCCACGTATGGGCACAGAACCCCGCCAGTATCACCACCAGCACGACCAGGCAGCGGATCAGCAGGCCCCGGTCGGGAACGGCGGTGGTCGGGTCGAGGCTGGTCTCGGCGGCGTCCACATCCGTCTTTGTCGCCAGCTCGCGCCGGAACAGCACCATCATCAAGCCGACAAGCACAAATAGCAGCACCACCACCAGCGGCAGCGCGTTGGCCAGGAAGTCGTTGAACGATAGCCCCGCCCGGCTGGCGATGATCAGGTTCGGCGGGTCGCCGATCAGGGTGGAAAGCCCGCCGATGTTCGACGCCAGCACCACCCCGATCAGATGGGGCGCCGGCTTCAGCTCCAGCCGCTCGCAGACGGCCAGCGCCACCGGCGCCACCAGCAGCACGGTGGTTACATTGTCCAGGATCGGCGAAAACACGGCCGTGATCACGATCATCAGCACCAAGAGCCGCCGCGGCGATCCCCGGCTGGCCCGCACCGCCCACAAGGCGATGTACTCGAACAGCCCGGTGTGGCGCAGCACAGACACCACGACCATCATGCCGAACAGCAGCGCCACCACATTCCAGTCGACACCAGTCAGCTCGTCAAAAAACGCGCTGTGGGCGTCCACCAAGCCAACCAGCGTCATCGCCGCCACGCCGCCGAGAGCCGCCGCCACGCGATGCACCTTTTCCGTGGCGATCAGAACATAGCTGATCAGGAATATGGCGCAGGCGACGTAGACGATCACGGGCGGCTCCTATTAGGGGGTGAAAAGGGTCGTATTGACCAATTTTACAGGATCAGCCAAGCGTGGCGGCAAAATGGCAAGCCGCCAGGTGATCGCTGACCCCGTCGGTATGCGGCTGCAGCGCCGGTTCCTCCTCGCGGCACTCGCGCGGCACGTTCTCGCCGACGGGCGTTTCGTCGGACGGCGCGCACATCGCCGAGGCGTGCCAGCAGCGCGTATGGAACCGGCACCCGCTGGGCGGGTTAGCCGGGCTGGGTACGTCACCGGTTAGCATGATTTGCTTGCGGACGCCCCGAAGACTCGGGTCCGGCACCGGCACGGCCGACAGCAGCGCCTGCGTGTACGGGTGCACCGGGTGGTCGTAAATCTGGGACTCATCGCCCTGCTCGACGATCTTGCCCAAGTACATGACGGCGACGCGCTCGCTGATGTGCCGCACGACTGCCAGGTCATGGGCGATGAAGATGTAGGCCAGCCCGAGCTCGTCTTGCAGATGCTCCAGCAGGTTGACCACCTGGGCCTGCACCGACACGTCGAGCGCCGACACCGGCTCGTCGCAAACCAGCACCTTCGGGTTAAGCGCTATGCCGCGGGCCACGCCGATGCGCTGGCGCTGCCCGCCGGAGAACTGGTGCGGGTACCGGTTGATGTGCTCCGGGTTGAGGCCGACGAGGTCGAGCAGTTCCTGCACGCGCTTGCGCCGCCCGCCCTTCGGCACCACCTCCGGGTGGATGTCGAACGGCTCGCCGATGATGTCGCCAACCGTCTTACGGGGGTTGAGCGATGTGTACGGATCCTGGAATACGATCTGGATGTCACGGCGCAGCTTGCGCATCGTGGCACCCTTCTGCTTGTACATGTCGACGCCGTCGAAGATCACCTGGCCAGACGTCGGTTGCTCGAGGCGGACGAGCAGGCGGCCGAGCGTCGACTTGCCGCAGCCCGATTCGCCGACCACGCCGAGCGTCTCGCCCGCGTGCAACTGGAACGACACGCCGTCGACGGCTTGCACCCAACCGGTGGTGCGCTTGATGACGCCCGTCTTGATCGGGAAGTACTTGACCAGGTCGATGGCCTCCAGGATCACTTCACCAGTCATGCCGCACCTCCTGCCGGGGCGAGCTCCGGATCGTTCACGCGCCAACAAGAAGCACTCCAACGGGGATCGATCACCGTGATCGGCGGTGCCTCGCCCACCTTGCACTTGTCGACGGCGTACTTGCAGCGCGGGTTGAAGGGGCAGCCCGCCGGCATGGCCAGCAGGCTGGGCGGCAGGCCGCCGATGGCCGGCAGGGTCTCGCCGCGCTTGGTGTCAAGTCGGGGCAGCGATTCCAGCAGGCCCCGCGTGTACGGGTGCCGTGGCGTGACATACACCGGGGCGGCATCGGCCGTTTCAACCAGCCGCCCGGCATACATGACGGCGATCCGGTCGGCCACATTGGCCACGACGCCCAGGTCGTGCGTGATCAGGATCAGGCCCATATCGTGCTCGTCCTGCAGCTCTTTCAGCAACTCCATGATCTGGGCCTGCACTGTGACGTCGAGGGCCGTCGTCGGTTCGTCGGCAATGAGTATCCAGGGGTCGAGCGCGATCGCCATGGCGATCATGATGCGCTGGCGCATCCCGCCGGAGAACTGGTGCGGATAGGCCTTGAAGCGCTCCTTGGCACCAGGAATTTTGACCTGCTCCATCAGCGAGATGGCCGCCTTCATGGCGTCCGACCCATTGATCTTGCGGTGCACGCGGAACATTTCGGCGATCTGCCAGCCAACCGGGAACACTGGGTTCAAAGCCGACAGGGCGTCCTGGAAAATCATCGAGATCTTGGGGCCGCGCATCGCCGCCCGGGCCTTCATCGGCATTTTCAGCATGTCGACGCCCTGGAACAGGGCCTGCCCGCCCGTCACAAAGCCCGGGGGAGTGTCCAGAATACCCATGATCGCCTGCGCGGTCACGGACTTACCGGAACCAGACTCGCCGAGTATTGCCAGCGTTTCCTTTTCGTCGAGGTAGAACGAGACGCCGTTGATGGCTTTGGCCACACCGGCCCGCATGCGGAACTCGACGTGCAGGTCACGGACGTCGAGCAGGTGCTCATACTCTGGTTTCGCCGGGGCGTTGTTTTGTGATTGGGCCATCGCCTACCTCGCCTTCGGATCCAAGGCGTCGCGCACGATGTCGCCCAGCAGGATGAAGGCCAGCACGGCCAGGCACAGCGCGGCGGCCGGGAACAGCAACATGAATGGTGCGTTGCGGATGTAGCCAAGGCCGGAGGCGTTGCTGATGTCACGGCCCCACGACACAACGGTGCTTGGCAGGCCGATACCCAAGAAGCTCAGAGCCGCCTCCGTTGTGATGTAGCCGCCCAGGTCGATGGTTGACACCACGATCAGCGGCGTCATGGCGTTCGGCACGATGTGCGACACCGCCAGCCGCCCCGGGCTGGCGCCCAGCGCCTGGGCTGCCATGACGTATTCCAGCGGTTTGACCTGCATGACACTCGCCCGCATCAACCGGAAGATGTTCGGCCAGTTGAAGATGGCTAATACCAGCACGATCTGGAAGACGGCCTGGATCATCCCGGCCGATGGTGGCAGCGGCAGGAAGGCCATGACCACGATCGACCCCAGCAGCATCGGGATGGCGAAGAAGATGTCGGCGAGGCGGGACAAAATGGCGTCCACCCAGCCACCGAGGTAACCAGCCAGCGTCCCGAGGACGCCGCCCAGTATTGCCGCCAGCAAGGCGGTGAACACGCCGACAAGGATGGACGCCCGGGCGCCATAGATGGTGCGGGCGAAAATGTCGCAACCCTGGAAGTCGTTGCCGAAGATGGCGCTGGGCCGTGGTGGCATCCGCGAGAATGCTAGATCGCAAGCCGTCGGGTCCTTCGCCGTGAAGATCTGGGGGAAGGCGGCCATTACCAAGAACAGCAAAACCAGGGCGCCGGCGATCCAGAACATCGGGCGGTGGCGCATGTCGTCCCAGGCGTCCTTGCCCAGCGAACGGGGTTTTTCGGTATCGAGCTTGACCGGGCCGAGTTCCGACGGTTTGCCGCCGGGGATCAGCAGGTTGTGCCGCGTGAGCGATGGCATGGCGCCGGAGTCGGCGACGTCTTCCGCGTCGTCCGTCATGGGATTGTTAATGTCAATATCACTCATGGCCAATCCTCGGATCCAGGTAACCGTAGAGCACATCGACGATCAGCGTGACCACCATGTAGATCACGACGATCACCAGGATGGCCCCGACCAAAGTCTGGCCATCGCGCTGGTTGATCGATCGGAAGATCAACGAGCCAACGCCGTTGATGTTGAATATTCGCTCTGTGATGATGGCACCTCCCATCAAGCCACCGACAGAGGCGCCGATGTAGGTGATCGACGGGATCAGCGAGTTGCGCATGGCGTGCAGGCCGATGGCCCGGCGCGGCAGCATGCCCTTGGCGTACGCCGTGCGCACGTAGTCGGCCCGCAGGTTTTCCACCAGGTTGGTACGTGTCAGTCTGGCGACGTAGGCAATGTAGAGGGAGCCAAGCACCACCCCCGGCATCAGCAGCTGATACCAACTGCCATCTCCTGAAGTCACGGGGAACCAGCGCAACTTGATGCCAAATATCATCTGGCCAAGACCGCCGAGCACGAACACCGGGATCGCGATCACGACAAGGGTTGAGACGGTGACCAGCGCGTCGATGAAGCGGCCCCGCCTGATGCCTGCCAAAATGCCGGCGGTGATGCCGATGATGATTTCGCAGAGCACGGCGATCAATGCCAGCCGGATGGTCGTCGGGTAACGGATGGCCAACTCGTGCACAACGGTGTTGTTGTAGAAGTTGACGCCGAGATCGCCCGTGAACAACCCCTTGAGATAGATCACGTAGCGAATGAAGAAAGGCTTGTCCAGCCCGTAGTGGGCGTAAAACCAGGCCGCGTAGTTAGCGGAGCACGGGCGTTGGCCGCACCGGCCGGCAAGCGGATCGCCAGGCATCGCGTAGGCCAAGAAGAAAATGATGAAAGTGGCGCCAAGGAAGGTAGGGATCATCATCAGCAGTCGGCGCACGACATACTTACCCATAACGATCCCAATCTTTATTCGACCTCGACATCCGCGACGTGGCGGGACGTCAATGTCTTGACTATGTTGCCGAATATCATGCCACGCTCAGGCGGCAACAACAACTACTTGCCAATATGCGAGAAGGTGGTGACCTCCGATGGAGGCCACCACCTTCTTAGCGTTTACATCATGCCATAACGATCGAGGTGAAGTCGAACGTCGAGAACGGGGTCATCTTGACAGACTTGATCTTGTCAGAGAAACCGAACTGGCTTTGCTGGTACCACAGCGGCATTGTCGGCATATCCTGGCCGAGAAGAGCCTCGGCCTGCTGATACAACGAGTTTGCCTGGTCGGCATCAGGAGCAGCCGCGGCCTGCGTCAGCAGGGAGTCGAACTGCGGGTTGGAATAATCCGTGTCATTGCTCGACGCGCCAGTGGCGTAGATCGGCGCGAGGAAGTTCTCAATGGACGGGTAGTCCATCTGCCAGCCACCGCGGAACATGCCGGTGAGGCTCTTGTCGCGGGTGGTGATGAGCTTGCGCAGGGTTGCGAAGTCCGGTGTGTCCTTCACGGCGCAGTCGATACCAAGGTTGGTCTTCAGCTGGTTGCACACGGCAGTTGCCCACGGGTCATGCCCGCCGTCGCCGTTCACCCAGATGTAGAAGGTGCCCTTGTAACCGCCAGCGGCGTCATAGAGCTGCTTGGCCTGTGTCGGGTCGAAGTTGCAGAACGTGCAAGCGCCGGCCTTGTAGCCATCGACAACTGGGCTGACCCAGCCGGTGGCTGGCGTACGGGCGTTGTTGAAGATGGTGCTTGTGATCTGAGCGCGGTCGAAGCCCATGGAGATGGCCTGACGCATGCGGATGTCCTTGAGCTGCGGGTCGATGCTGGCGGGCGAGAAGCTCAGAACCTGGATAACGCCAGTGTCCTTGGTGCCCCAACGATCCGAGCCGTCAGAGTTGACGAGGTCAGACTTCCAGGCGTCGCCGACCAGCTGGTCGGACGGGATGACGTCGGTCAGGTCAAGGTTGTTGGCGACGACGTCGTTGTAAGCGGCGCTGGTGTCGTTGTAAATCTTGAACGTGATCTGGTCGACCGTGCCGACGTTCTTGCCGGAGTAGTCAGCGAACTTCTTCAGGACGATCTGCGTGTCGGTGTGATCGACGATCTGGTAGGGGCCAGCAGCGATCGGGGTATTGGCGAAGGTGGCCTTGCCGTCCGACGTGTCAGCGAAGAAGGCATCGGGCTGAGGCGAGAACGCCGTGTAACCGAGGCGGACAACGAGGTTCGATGTCGGAGCAGAGGTCGTGATGGTGAAGTGATAGTCATCGACGACCGCCAGGCCGCTCATCGTGGCGTCTGTGTTGCAGCCATTGCCATCAGGATCATTGAAGCCCGCGATTGGCGCGAAGAAGTAAGAGTTGATCTGGTTGTTGTCGCACGCGGCGCCCCAGTTCCAGGCATCAACGAAGTTCTTGGCCTTGACCTCGGTGCCGTCCTGGAACTTGTAACCCTGGTTCAGCGTCACATTCCAGTGGATTGCATCCGTGGTGTCAATGGACGATGCAACATCCATTTCGGGGGCAGCGGTGTCCGAGTTGTAATGGACAAGCTTTGCCTCACTGGCGTCCAGCGGGTTACCGCCGCAAACCTCTGAGGTGTTGGTGGGCAGAAGCAGGTTCTGCGGGGTGCAGCCACGCACGGTGATGGAGCCACCGGTTGTAGCTGGCGGGGGAGCTTGCGTCGTCTGTGTGTCGGGCGGATTAGTGGTGGTGGTTGTTGTGTCACCACTGGTTGCGCCAGAGCAGGCGGTGAAGCTAAGAGCTAGTACGGCGCAGACTGCACCGGCGATAGCGCGTTTGGTGATTTTCATATGACCTCCTGTCGAGGCGGCACCCCTGTGGTGCCGGTTCTTTGGGCGGGACACCCTCCCACCTCAGAACACCTTGGGAGGCGCGTCCAAATCTGAGAGAGCTAAGTAGCTAAGTATTCTGGAGGGTTGTAACAATCTTGTTACAAATCAGTTACCAGATGATGGCGCTACCGTCTCAGTTGAATCAAGAATGGCGTCTGAACGCTCGCGGGCGTCTTTTTCGCGAAGATATGCGACCGAGTCGATGACTACCGGTACCGCTCGGATGATGGTCAACGCCACTGCTGTCCACACTAGCACCCAGCCGATGATGCGGAACCAGCCGAACCCGCAGAGCTGGCCCGATACGGTGTCAGGGCCGCCCGGCAGCCGGTAGGCTGCCTCGAGTGCCAGGAACACGAAAGCCGCCAGCTTGGCGAAGCCGAACAGGCCGCGCATGAACCGCCCGGCCGTCAGCCAGTTGGAAAGCTTCGACCGCATCATGTTCTTGCCCCCGAACGGCGTCATGCCGTCGGAGTAGGACGACGAGCGCAGGCCGTCAACAATGAAAGCGCGCGCCACCACCAGCAGTGGTACCCAAACCGGCAGCAGGCCCATGTGGGCGAAGACGATCCAGCAGGCGAGCTCAACGACGCGGTCGCCGACGATGTCGAATATCGCCCCGAACTGGCTTGTCTCGTGGCGGCGCCTTGCCACCCAGCCATCAAGGGCGTCCGCCAATATCACGAGCGCGATTGCCGGACCGCACCACTGGACCACTGTCGGGTTCTGCCCGTACATGATCCAGAGGACGACGAACAACAACCCGATTCGACCAACTGTGATGGCATTGGCCATGGCGGCTTCCTTGCTTTGAGGACGCCACAAATATACGTCAAAAACCTGCCGTGCCCCGAAACCGCAATCCATCGACGGTAGACTCTTGCCTTAAGAAAAGCGAGGAGGCGACGGAATGGGGCTGTTCGACAAGGTGGAACATGGCATCTCGTCGGCTGTGAATAATGCACTGTCGCGCGCGTTCGCCAGCGATGTCGATCCGCTGGAAATCGCCGTGGCGCTGCAGAAGCAGCTGGACACTTCGGCGAAGGTACTCGACCGTGACCGACGGCTCGTGCCGAACGATTTCCGCGTCAACCTGGCCCGCCACGACTACGACCGGCTGGCGCCCTACTCGCGCACACTGAACGCCGAGTGCATTCCTGGTCTGCGCGAATACGCCGCCACCAGGCAATACGTGTTCAGCGGGCCGATAACGATCGCCTATGTGCTAGACGAGTCGCTTTCCACCGGGCGGTTCACCGTCGATTCCGATGTGCGGGCCGGCGTGGCCAGTGACACCCAGGGTGTGCTCTCTAGCGGGCACGACCTGGTGCTTGAGGTCAACGGCGTGCGCCACCCGCTGACACCGCCGGGCTTCACCATCGGTCGGGGCACCGAGGCGGACCTGCGCATCAACGACCCGAATGTGTCGCGCCTGCACGCCCAGATCAGCGTCGAAGACATCGGCGATGGGCAGGTGCAGGTGAGCATCGCCGATCTCGGATCGACGAACGGTTTGATTATTAATGGGGAAAAGGTCCGGTCCGGGCGGCTCAGCGAGGGGTCGCGTATCGAGATCGGCTCCACACGGATGTTGGTCCATTCGCCTGTGGGGGAGTGAAGTGTCACTGCTCATCGGCGTCGCCAAGCTCGCCTTCTTAGCCGTCCTGTGGGTGTTCATCGCCTTGATCACAGGGGTGATCAAGCGCGACATTTTCACCCGCGATGACGCGTCGCGGGCAGGTGTTCACTTAAGCGGCGGCCTGCCGAACCCGAAGCGGCGCGGGCGCCGGGGTAAGGCGGCCCAGCTGGTTGTGATCGAAGGCACGGGGCGCGGCGATGCGATCGCTTTGCGCGATGAGGTTGTTGTCGGGCGCTCACCAGACAGTACTCTTGACATCGACGACGACTACGCCAGCGGCAAGCACGCTCGCTTCTACCGTGACGAGGAGTCGTGGATCGTAGCTGATATGGGCAGCACGAACGGAACAGTGGTGAACGGCTTGCGCATAACCCGCCCCACGCGGGTTGGCGACGGTGACGTCGTCCGAGTGGGCCGCACGAGTATCAAGGTGGAGGAACCATGAGCGAACAAACGCCAGAAGATGAATCCACCCGCCGGTTGAGCGCCGGGCCCGGCGCCTCGGCGGAATCAGCGGAGATGTCGTGGGACTGGGCCGGCGCTTCATGGGTCGGTCTGATGCGGCGGAACAACCAGGATTCGGCGTTCGCCTCACCGCGCCTGGTCGGGGTGGCCGATGGCATGGGCGGCGAGGCCGCCGGCGACCTGGCGTCCATAGTCGCCACGCGCCGGCTCTGGCAGATGGCGTTGCGTGAGGACGCCACCGAAAAATTGGCGGACGCCGTTAAGGATGCCGATGGCGACATCGCCGAACTGGTGAAGCTCGACCCGGATCTGGCAGGCATGGGCACAACGATGTGCGCCGTGGCCTTCGACGGGCATTCGATGGTGTTCGTGCACATCGGTGATTCGCGTGCCTACATGTGGCGCGACGGTGAGCTGACGCAGCTGACGCACGATCACTCATTCGTGCAGCAGATGATCGACCAGGGCCAGTTGACACCGGAGGAGGCCCACGTCCACCCGAAGCGGTCGCTCGTGTTGCGCATCGTGAACGGCACGCCGCTTTCCCGTCCGGACCGGTTCGTCAGCCATCCGTCGATCGGTGACCGCTACTTGTTCTGTAGCGATGGGGTGAGCTCTTTCGTCGATCCCACCGATATCGCGGCGGCGATGGGCCTTCAGGACCTGCGGGCCGCCGTCGACAAGCTGCTTGACAGCGCCGAGGCGGCCGGCGCGCCGGACAACGCGACCATGGTGGTGGTCGAGATCGTGCCGAAGGATGACGCCATCATGTCGGCCGAGCCTCAGGTGTGGGGTGCCGCCGAGATAATCAGTCCGCCGGCGCCATCGGACGAGCCGGCAGGCGACATCATCCAGCAGCTCAGTGCCTGGGGGCTGACCTTGAATGATGACGCCACGGTGCAGCGTCGCCCAATCAAAAAGAAGCCAAGCCGCCTGTTGCGCCGTCTGATTGTGGCCGTCATAGTTGTCGCCGTGCTGGTCGGTGGTGCCATCGGCGGGCGGGTGTGGCTTAGTGGCCAGTACTTCATCGGCGTCCAGGCCGGTCAGGCGGTAGTCTATCGTGGCGTGCCGTACCGGATCGGCCCTTGGTACTTGAGCTCGGTCGTGCAGACGAGCACAGTCAACCTGTCCGACCTGCCGGAGTACTACGCCGATAAGGTGCAGACGTGGGGCATCCGGGCGACGTCGCAAGACAGCGCCGAGCAATCGTTGGCAGTGCTCAAGACGATGGCGGACGCCTGTATCGCCGCCCGCCTTGACCCCGCACTTGCCCCAGCTGGCGAGGATTGTCCGTGAGCCCTGGCGGAAGCAAAGCCCAAGAGACGCCCCGCGTGCCCACGAGGCGAGGGGTTGAGCTGGCGATGCTGATACTCGCCTGGGCCATCGGCACCAGCGCCGTTGTGATCACCCACTACAACCGCGATGGCTTTTTGCCAGCGGAATGGTGGGTGGTGCCGGCCATCTGGGGCGGCTTGTTGCTGGTGGCACACATCGTCGTGCGCTGGCGGGTCAAGCACGCCGATCCGGTGGTCCTGCCCTGCGCCGCCCTACTGGGTGGCATTGGCTTGGCGATGCAGCACAGGCTGGATCTGGCGTCGGGGAATAATGTCGTGGGCACCCAACTGGTGGCGATGGCCGTTGGTGTCGCCGCGTTTTGTGTTGTGCTGATCTGGCTGCGTGACTATCGCGTGCTGCAGCGCTATCCGTACGTGCTGTTCATCATCGGGCTCGGGCTGCTGCTGATGCCGCTGTTGCCGGTGATCGGCAGCGAGGTCAACGGGTCGCGCATTTGGATCAACGTTTTCGGCTACTCGTTCCAGCCGGCGGAGGTGGCCAAGATCGTGCTGACGCTGGCGTTCGCCAGCTACCTGGCCGACCGCTCCGAGGTGCTGACAAGCGCGGGCAAGAAACTTGGGCGGTTCAGCCTTCCCCGGCTGCGCGACACGGTGCCGCTGTTCATCATGTTCGCCGCCGGACTTGTGGTGTTGGTGTTCCAGAACGACTTCGGCACGGCCATGTTGTTCTACGGGCTGTTCGTGATGATGCTTTACGTTGCCACCGACCGGCTGATCTGGGTGATCGGCGGGGTGGCGGCGTTCGGGGTGGCGGCGGTGGTCATTTTCCAGCACGCCAGCCACATCCAGGTGCGCGTCGACTCGTGGCTGCACCCGTTCAGCAACATGGACCAGAACTACCAGATCATCGAGGGGCAGTTCGGCATGGCCTGGGGCGGCCTGTTCGGCCGCGGCTGGGGCCTCGGCTCGCCGACGCGAATACCGCTTGTTAGCTCGGATTTCATCTCAGCGGCGATCGGCGAGGAGCTTGGCCTTGTCGGCCTGGTGGCCGTCATCTTGTTGTATTGCTTCATCGTTGCCAGGGGGCTCAAGACGGCTCTGATCACCAGGGATTCGTTCGGCAAGCTGCTGGTTTCCGGGCTGAGCTTCGTCGTCGTCTTGCAGGTCACGGCGATCATCGGGGGCGTCACCCGGCTGTTACCGCTAACGGGGCTGACCACGCCGTTCTTGTCGCGCGGCGGGTCGTCGCTGATTGCCAACTGGGTGATCATCGCCATGCTGATGTTGGTGAGCCATCAAGCGCGCCGCCCCACCGTCGCATTCGAGCCGTTCGTCGACCTGGACAACGAGCAGACGGCGGCCATCGACCTTGTCGGCCTGCTTGAGGGCGGCGTCCGGGAAAGGGTCA
>Ga0123354_10006527_pt1 | contig 17349 bp, 12 predicted proteins | sample TergutLab28metaG_2_FD_97872 | JGI IMG/M metagenome (GOLD analysis project Ga0123354, IMG submission 97872) | Labiotermes labralis P4 segment gut microbial communities from Petit-Saut dam, French Guiana - Lab288 P4 | ecosystem: Host-associated > Arthropoda: Insects > Digestive system > Gut ...
CGCTGACCACGTGACACCCCTCTATCCGCAAAAGTTGGCACTAACTTCGCCGACCGGCGGCGGCCGCTCTGTCGGTATAGTTCGCGTGCGGACTAAGGCCACGGAGTTTAGTTTAGTTTACAGCTTCATAGTTTATATAGGATTGAATGGTAGGATAATTGTGAATAATGAAATGGGAAGGATAAAGTGGCTGTGGCCTTGTCTAGAGGGTCTGAGGAAGACATTGTAGAGTCTCAGTCAAGATAAAAATCTGTAAGCTGAGATTTACAATTCGTCTTGCTTATGGGAGGGAGTACTACCCATTCTACTGCAGTGAATTTGTAGGTGGGTGGATCAGTTGTTAAGCATGTCCTCACATATTTCCCTATTTGAGGTAAAGGTGCATTTGCCTGTGAGCCTAAGCTTAGTGCTATCAAGGTGTAAGCAGGCAGGAAACATAAACATCTGCACTATACACTAATTATTAGGCTTTTTGAGCTGATGATCAGTGTAATGAGTCAGCTTTCATGATCAGGTGATGTAAAGGAATGGCTGGACTGTCCAGTTGTATTCTCTTCCTACTGTCAGTTGTATGTAAGGGCTGCCAGATTCATTTACCCTCAAGTAACAACTTAATGTTGGCCAAAATGTCAGAGAATTTTTATCAGTTATGTGGTGAAACTGTGAAAGCTAACTGAATGCACTGCTCTAGATGAAAGTGAATGATCCGCTTCATGCTCCACTCACATAATACCATGGAAGGAGACACTTGTCTGTTACTAGGAAGCTACATAGCCATGGTGCTGGCCTGGATGTATGGTGAAGAGAAAATCTTCAACCTGTGCCAGCCAAGGATTGAATGCAAGCCATACTTGACTGACTGGTATGTTCTGACTCAAACAATGACCAAAACATAACCAAGAAGTTTAGATTTTAAGATAAAATTATGGCATGTTGGGCATTTACTGCAAAACAGGAGGATTCCACTATGGTACCATTGTGATTCTGTGACACAGTTATATCATTCTCTTTTATGAAAAGAACATTATATAACATCATGCTCAACTGAAGTTCTTTTTCTGTGTCATTGAATAAGGTCATTTTATCATTACCGCAAACACATGTTTCCATTTATAAAATTTTTGAACTTCTTAACTGTACTATTTATACCAGTAGTGAAATGCGGTGCCTAACATTGCTCAAGAATGGTCACGCCAGCTATTAAAATGTCTTTCTTGCCCCTTTTCATATTTTCACGTTTTCCTCTCTCTCTCCAGCAAATGGTGAACATTTCAGGACCTTTAACTAAACTGCAGTTTTTTTTTTTTGACATTGGCACTATGTCATTCACAGTCATTTTGCCATATGATACCATTTCACCTATACAGTTTATGGAGTATCATTATACAGTGACACAGCTTCAGTACAAATTTCAGTAGCACAAGTAGCTCATGGTTGGAGAGCCTGGTGTCTTATATACGAAAGTATTGCACACTGTGTGACAAAGAACTTTGAAAAATATGGTGGCATTGTCAGTTACATGGAAAGCATCACTGTTTTTTTTTAACAATTCCATGCTTAATTTTCTCAGTGTTTTTTTTTTTTTGCAAAAAAGGAAAGTGCTTTGAAGGAAATAGTTCAGCAATGGCATGGAGAGTGTTAACTGAGAAGTGTGGCAAACCTGCAAAGAGAAACAAACTGTCAGACTTATGTCACAGTGAAAAACCATACCTGGTACTCCCCTGAGAAATTTAATTTATCAGTATATTATGTAGATTACATTTTCTAAGTCAGTGATTACTTGCCACTAGCTGTATTATGGAATAACATGAAAAGTAAGCAGAAACTAGATTTTTAAGTGTTACAACAATTTGTTCTATTGTTGGGATTTCTGTTTTGAGCATATATTGAATATTTTCAGTATATAAATATTTTTACACTTTCATTAGTTGAAGATCCTCCTGGGAATATCCACAGATTGTTATTTCATACTGAGTGTGACATCAGCAAATTCATGAATGTATCCATAAAGAACCTAGCTTAAAATTGCTGATGTAACCACTATGAACAAAATGCTAGTTTTGTACTAAGTTTTGCAGCATATTTGTAGTGAATGGTAATTTCATTTCCTTTCAGTATAAATTTTATTTACAGTTATTCTTTGCCAAAGCTTTTCTAAAATTTTATATCTGTACAGCAACATCATTCTTTTTATTTACCAAAAAATGTAAGATGTATAAGAAAAGTGATTTTGTAGAGTCATAATTGTTACATTTGTATTGTAATTTCTCAGCATTTCAGTGGCCAGAAACATTTTTGCATCATGAACAACTTTCCACATTTGTAAAATTTTGAAGTGTTGGGGAGCACATGCAACACTGCCCATGTCAGAAGTCATGCAATGTCTTTACATTCTCACACTGCAAACCTTTAAGAACTTTTGTGCCTTCCAGTCTATTAACAAAGCAAAAAGTGGGAGAAAGTGAGGTAGTGAAACCAATACATAGATTGTGATTGTTGACAAATAATTTACTCTAGATGATCTTTCAAATGTTCTCAAAGAAATGCCATAACTTTGTATACGAGTTCATACACTTTGTCTTGCTTTATCTTGTGTACAGAAATGCTGAGATATTTGGTCCATGTCTTACACATGTAGACACAGATACACAAAATGCCTGTGAGCATATGTGGACCAATTTGTATGTAGGCTTCATGATCCTTTTATCTGTATGTCTAGCTACTACCCTACATAGTTGATATCCAACACGAAATAATCTGACAAATCATAATGACAAATGCCACTGAAGGCACCAAGTGTCAATAATGTGGATGTTTTGTTGTGTGTCGTTCTGCTGAATAAAAGAAAGCATTTTACACAGTAATGTTAGTGCTGTGCTTTGTATTCAGGGGATGTCAAAATATACACTTGGCAAGAACACCAGAGACTAATCTCCCGCAATGAAAATGGTGTGATAATATTTTGATTTTTGAAGTTGTGGAGTACGGTATTTATCTGATGACTGGCACCTCTGTCTCTGCTGCATTCTGCCTTCATGAGTTGTGTGTCAGGAGAAAAAGAATAGATTTATTCCTCAAAACTGTGGATGTAGTTGTGATAAAAAACTGATGATTTTTGTAGAGCTGTTACATAATCTGGCACCACTTATGTACAAAATAAATTGCTTGCAGACAGGGCATAGAAAATGTTCTGTACAACCAACACTGAAGATCAGAGTAAGTGCAGACTCTGGGTAAGATGCTGTTTACAAGGTTGTAAGAGGAACCAACAGAAAGTCTCTGTTCTATATGACAGGAAAATAGAACTCTTATTGCTACTAAATCATATTTCCAGTAACTTTTATGCTTAAATTAAAATATTTTGGAAGTAGCTGTTTTGCAAGTATATCAAGAATATTTCTTGGTATGTGGTGCCAGTAATTATGTAGATCTGATATCATTGTTCCCAGTTAAGGCAAAGTTATTCCTAGCATGCCACAAAGGCATATGGGTGAGTGGATGTGTAGTATCACTCATTCTTAACCACTGCACTAGATGTGGGTGAGTCGTCAGCTTCCTGCTCCATTCACATTACTCCTGGATGAAAGGGCCCCTTTTACACATGGAATAGGAGGCTGGATAGTCCCCAGAGCTATTGTGAACACTGGAGAAGACACAAATCCCTTGACCCTGCTGGGAATCAGCCAAAATTCTTGTGATGATCAGCCCACAGTCTAGTCACTGCAGTGAGATGTCCTGTCTTCTTCATGTCCCCTTTGGATTTCAAGAACTGTGGTGCACAGCAACTTGCAGGTTTGAGGCCATACTGTTGTTGGTAGTTCCACAATTATATATCACATCAACACCATCACAACACAATATTAGTGTAAGAGATGTTCAAGTGTTGGTCATCAGCATGGTTTAGCCAACAGGTAGCCAACTTCAGAGAAGACATTTAAATCATCACTTAACTGTTATTGAAGATAAACTGCAACCACAGGCACATAGTCTTCATGGTCTTCCCTCTATAGGATGAATACATAAATAGCAAGCAGGAAGCAGTGACAAAGTTATGTCTCTTTGGTCTGTAGGTTCCAAAATACAGGCTCATAAATAACGTATTTGGACTATCTTCATTATTGGTGTATTTTAGTGTGGTCTGTATAGTACAAGTTACTCTTCACATCTGGACCAATTGGAAGGAGGTTGAATAAGGAATTACTGGGCACACACTACAGTTTAGTATCATGAAGGTTTAATTCATGAAAGAGTAATAATGACTGCAGATTTTTCTTGATATCAATATGTGGACAGATTAAATTTATAGATGCTTTTTTTTTTTTCTCAGGCATGATGGGGCTTTCACCTTGCAGTATGCAATGATACAGCATGTTAGTGAATGAACTGTTATTTTTATCTTGAGTGTATTCATGAATATTCTGTCCCAAATTTGAAAAGTAATTTTCTCCTGCCCTTTGTCATGTCTGTGCTGACAATTTTCTTTCTAAAGAAGCACTGCAACAAGACATTGATTTTGTTTTCCAAAGTGGCATTGACACCATTATTTGCTTATGTTGGTATCAAGTGCAGACCTTCTGCTCCATATATGTAATAGATATTTTTTAAATAAATAAAGCATTTGTAAGGATTATGAGTCTATGCTTACAGTCAGATTCTTGAAGATTGCTTAAACTTGGAACATTTAATATATACTTGAAAACTCATTTGTATAAAATGACAATAAATTGTACATTACAGTCTTCTGAGATATGATGCCATGTTTGGAGGTAATCTGTTACTGCTGTTGTATTCATTCTTTTGGGTGATTCCCCAGTGTCTGAATTCATACAAAGGGCAATCACCCAAAAGAAAGAATGCAACATTCAGAACATGGCGAAAGTTTGAAATCAAGAATCTGTTACTGATGTTGCAGAGGACCTTGCTGCCTCCATAGCAACATATTACAGAAGAATGTATTTTTTATCAGAAGTAGTGTGAAAACCTCAAGTCACACGGTACTATACGTTCATTTTCCTCCTTTCTGTCATAGAATACATTCAAATGGAACTTTGACATGGCAGTAAATTGTTATTTTCAACTGACAATATTGTAAAGTGGCGGTGAGCTATATTAATACACCACCCCAACATGTTCCTGGATGGATTAAGATAAACCACTAGAAACCTCAGAATATTCAGTCATTCATGCTAAAATTATAATCTGGGAATCTTCTGAATACAGAACATAGCGCATTTGCTGTTTGGAGACAAAGTGACTTGCAGTGTCCTGTTCTGAATACAGTAAAAGTTGTTATATCTGGTACCTCTGGGACTAGGGGTTGTCAGGTATCATAATATTCCAGATATTAGAATGTTATACCTGATGTGCATTATAGTGTACCTAGCAACCTCACAGATAGCCCTAACCATTTAATTTGTCATTTAATATCCTTTTCCGCTTTCCCTACTGCACTTTCTACTCCTCTTCCATCACTAATTATGAAACAGTGTAAACTACAACAAATTTTAAAAACTAACCAACATGACACCAATATTTCATTCTTTTAATCATATTAACATCACTGCTGCTGGTTGATTTAATGGATTGCTTGGTCAGTTGTCGGTTAGTAGAGTTGCCTGGGTTGATATAATGGCTTTTACTGTATGTACTGTATATACACAAAGTATTAGTCATGACAGTAAAGTGGAGGTTAATAGGTGATAGTCCTCACTTCAGTCAAGCACTACAAGTGACTTTCTTTATGCAAATTTGAGGCTGTCAAAGTGGTGTGGTTAAGAATACAAGTCTTCTGGTGTATGACACTCTGTCACTGGGTAAGTGGTTCTCAGTGTTTTGAAGGATTGTGGCACCTTCACATTCATGGCTGTTCTGTTTGGCTACTTAACCTTTGAAAATGAAGGTCCCATAATGATTCAAAATGTCAAGAACCACACCCAGCAACACAGTGTCACATTTCAGAAGATGGGAGTCCTTGACTGTTTATGTTTGTGAACAAGATGATTGGTTGAGCTTGCACAAAAGGTTGCTCATAAACGAAAGTGAAAATCTTCTTCTTAATCCTCCATAACCTACATTTAGAAGGATGGAATTTCATTATTTATGTTTTTCTCACTGTAATGTCATTTTGTATTATACTGTAACCTCTACTGACAGAGAAGAAGTCCTGAACAGTGTATTTTGTGGTGTGCAGTTAATATTGTCTTGTGTTATTAGTATGTGTACGGTTTGTATTTGTTTAGGCTGTTCATTTGTATTACATTAAAAGAGGCATTTGTGAATGTTGTATTTGTCCCTAAATGTGCTTTTTATACATATTTTATACGGCATCAAATGAACATATGCAGGAGATGTCATGTATACATTCGACATATTTCATCTCCAAAACTACAGGTACTGTAATAGATTTTGATTAAGTTTGATATGTATGAGTTTTGTGCTAATTTCCTTTAGATCCATCCGAATCACCCACCTACCTATCCACTGGTGAGTGCACCCAGTTTTCAGTCATTCTACATTTCATTTGTTGCTGGTAAGGTGCCTGATCCAGAGTGCGATCCAGAAATATCTGCACTGCCACCTTCTCTATATTTTAGAGGTTTCTAGTTGAGTTACGCAATATACGATGGATCTTCAGGAAGTGGGATGTGGGGGCATGGACTGGATTGAGCTGGCTCAGGATAGGGACAGGTGGCGGGCACTTGTGTCTGCAGTAATAAACCTTCAGGTTCCATGAAATGTGGGGAACTTCTTGACTGGCTGAAAACCTGTCAGCTTCTCAAAAAGGACTCTGCTTCATGGAGTAGGTAAGTAAGTAAGTAAATAAGTTATACAGTATTTTTAGTTTTTCCAGATTTTGTTCATTTATCATTAGTGATGTTACTGCTAAAGGAGTCACAAAAGGTTTATTTTTTTATCATTCATTTCTTGTACCTTACCAGCAAATCAAATTCAGAACAATCAGTTTTGTTTTGTGTTTCTTGCATTCAAGTAAAAGGTAAAGGTATCCCGCTACAGGCCCGGTGTGGCCCAGAGGGTGGGTAGAGGTATAGCTCTACTCTTCCACGACCATGGCACTAGAAGGGGATGTGTGGTCAGCAGCATGCCTCTGCCACACTTTACCCTGAGAACGACCCGGTACCCATTTTACAGGAGGCTGAGTGGGCCCCAGGGGCGGTCTGGACGGGTGGAAAATCTCGTCCCCACTGGGATTCAATCCTGGACCATCCAGCCTGTAGTCAGTCACTATACTGACTAAGCTACCCAGCCCACTCTTGCATTCAATATGTGTAAAGCATCTGCAAAGAATGAGTTGTTTGTTGTTATGTGGAGCATTTCAGACACTTATTCTAATGAGTGTTTGCTTGTTACTTATTTGACATATTTCTGACTCATATTATGTTCTTATCCAGCTGCTGGTTGTTTCTTGGTGAGGGACCTGCCAAGTAACTAAATGATGACAGAAAAGGCCTAAAAGTCTCACCCTTCCCTAAGAGATGGTTTACCTCACATTTTTCATAGTTTTACCCAGTCTGTTCAGGCAACCTTATATTAGTACACCACAACTACTTCCACACCCTTCCCACATCATTGATATTTTCCTCTGTGCTCTATTTTAGGATGATGTCCATGTCTTGCTATATGACATTGTTGGCTGGATAATTTGGGAAACATAATATCCATAGAATTTGTAAGAAAGCCTGCATATCCTACAGAGGTAACCAGTGGTCCAACTGAGATTCTAACCAGGCACTTCCCAGGTAACTCAAAGTCTAACATTCAGCTGATACCAACCGCTACACAACAAATGGGTTTTGTAGCTGCCATCCCGTAAACTGTTTGCCCATTTCTGCAGTGATGGTAGAATAGGCTCTATGCTTCTGGGATATGACACCATGTGGATAGGTTACAGTCAGCCAGTGATTCAGAGGAACTTACTGCCTCCATTTTCAGGGTAGTCAAAGTAGAGTGCTGCAAAGCTTTGGACTATGCTGAAAATGTAGTTTGCAAGCTTCTCCAAAATTTTTCATCATTAGCCATTAGCCATTAAGGCTAACTGACGTTGGGAAAGTTTGCTGGAAGAAAGTGCTTGAAGCCTCAAAACTTGGGGTGTAAATAGGGTTTCCACTAACCTTCAATTGGGCATTCCTGTGGAAAGAGATGTTGGGGAGCTGGCAGCTTTGCATAATGCCCACTTAGGGTAACATTACTACTTTCAATTTATTTCAAATGCTTTAATTCTGTTACAAACTATGGAATAATTGTGTGGGGTAATGCTTCCAAGAGTGGGAAGATAATCACTTTAAAAAAAATTGTATGGAAGTCTATTTAAAAAACTGGAGATTTTACCTATTCCATGCCAATGTAGTACATACATTCATAAAGGACCTTCACTGTCAATAATCAAGAAAATTTTCAAACAATTTCATCTACACGCACTACTAATCCATAGGTCACAATGGATTGAAAATAGGAATAAAAAACCAATTTCAATGTTTCATGTGATATATATGGCTAGACAGATCTAACTGTATAGCAAACTGCACTTAGTTTGGGTATGATTTGCTCTATATGGAGTATCCAGGACAATTGTCAATAACCATTACAAGAAATTTTGTACAATGTACGTGAGAAATTTGTTTTATTATTGTAACAAAGGTTCATGTCAACAAAATAATTTTTTAGTTATGAATTGAATATAAGGTGTTTAACAAAATTTAAAGATAATAAATTGAGTTTAAATCATATACTTTTGTGTTAAAAAACTGTAGAAACATCATTTTAGCCCATGGCATTAGGATTGGTAACTATTATTCTGGTATTATCTGCAAACATGATTAGTTTGGATTTAATATTTATATTTGGTACATCAAGTTCTAATACTTCCCCCACAAGAAAAGGTATTATGGTTATAATCTTTAGTACATACTATCATTCTTTGAAACCTTTTCTTAGGGCACTGACTTTGTCTGTTATTCCATATAATTTTAGTCACGAAAATAAGGTATTGTGGATAATATGCTCAAAAGCTTTTTGAAGATCACATACAATACCTCCTACTATTAATTTATCATTAAGAGCTTTTAAGCTTTCATGAATTAAATTATGAGAAGCCTTTTTTGTTGTTGCCTTTGCCCTAAATACAAGTTGTTCCTCCAAATATTGTTACTGTTTAGATGTTCAAGAAGTTTAATATTTATAACCTTCCCAAAGACTTTAGAAATTGAGGGCCATACAGCTATAGGTCTGTAGTTAGAAATGTTATTTCTACTGCCTTTTTAAATAATGCTTTTACCACTGAAAAAAATTCAATAATCAGGTAAAATTCCTGATGATAGAGATTTGTTACATATATGGTTTCAAGGTGAACTTACTTTCAGCAACTTGGTGAAAATGCCATCATATCTAGATGCATTTTCTGATTTTAGGAATTTGGTATGTTTCCCTTCTTCATTAGTTGATGTGGAGTTTAATTTTATGTTTTGAAAGGGGTTATTGATAGCCTGAAACAAGAAGTATATAGGACTATTGGTATTACTGTTATGGTTAATCAGAGGTTCATAAGCACTGCTGTTTATATGTATGTTTCAAGTGCTTTTAGTTTTATCATTAGAATTTAAAGCGGGCTATTGTAATTCCATTCTTTAGCCTCTTTAATAACATTTGGCAGGATTTTGTAGTACGACTTGTAGCAATTTTTTTCTTTTCGTCGTTTAATTAAAAAAGTTTGTACTACAAAACTTCCTCCATTCTTATCACTTCGTTGCCAACAACATCGTCGTTGTTGTCACCGATTACCGCTGACGCTACTGAAAACCGTTCGTGGAAAAAGTTGTCTAATCGGTTACTGGCACTGATCACGGTGACTAGTATCACGTGAGGACTCAAACGTTTGTGTGTGCCATTATAGCTGGAAGAGGGAGAAGTTTCGGTGCAGGTAGGGAAAGTTTGAACTCACTGTGGGTATGGTGTTTGGTTGGCGGCTATGTCACAGGCTTCCCGAAATTGAATTTTCAAACTAGTGCATTTTGTGTGAATTTTATAAACATAGAAGGAGTTGGTTTGGTTTGGCTTATTGAGGGAACTAAGGTGGAAAGCGACCGGTGTTACGTGTTTTAAGTGAACGCACTTTTGTCTGTGAAAGTGGAAATCGACTGCTGGACTGAATCGAAAGATTTTGGCCGTTGCTCGTTCACCGGGCGTAGTAGTATTTGAAAAGATTTTGGCCGTTCTGCATGTGACTTGTTAGTAAATGTCAGTAAAGCCCTAGTGTAGACTACTTTGCTAAAGTATGTGTATTATTAATAGTAATTTCATCCACTTTTCGTGGTGTCTTCGGCAGTGAGTTGTGCTCATAGCTCTATGACTTCTGGGCTGTATTGGTTTAAATTTATAAAGTAAGTTCACCATGCTTTGCTACGACGACGGCCGCATCATGTATTAAAAGAGACAGCTAAAACTTGTTGAGGACTACAGCGTTTAATAAAATCCGAAAGCTGCTTAAGTTATGGGGCTTGATTGTTAGGCGTGATTACATTTAAGTTTCTTCAACAATAAATAAGGGTAAAAATGCCTCTTTCCTTGCCAGGAAGGTATATAGGGGGCTAGACGTATAGCTGCATTCATTCTTAACTATAGCACTAGATGGAGGTGAGTGGTCAGCTTCATGCTCCGGCCGCTTTACCTCCGAGAAAGAACCCCAGTACTCATTGAACAGAAGTCTGGATGGGACTCATAGCTGGTGTGCATGGTATGGAGGATGGGATCACTTTTTCCTGCTGGGATTTGAATCCAGGATCGTCTAGCCCGTGGCTTAGTCACTATACCTACTTTGCTATTCTGACTCTTGTTTATTAATCATGCACATTGCAAAAACATACAGTATTTCATAGCATAGTGGATAGCCAAGAGTTTGATGAGAAAACTCTTGGACCCATAGTGTGTGGACAACATACCTTGTTTTTATTGCATGATTTAATGAAAGCATTGGCATTTGAGAAGTTTAGGTTAGGATGTCAGGATCTACTTTAACTGTTCACTTCCATGATCTGCATCGTTGTTTTATAAATATGCTGTTTTTAGCTTATTTGTTTAAGTGGAGATAGTGATATGTCTGCTTCTCTTGAGTCACTAAGAAAAGGGTTCCATTTTTAAACATAATTTTATTACATGTAAGAGTATAAAAGACTGAATATTTTGTGAATTCTTGTTTTAGGTAATACAGGTAGACAACATGCCACCTCGAAAGCGAAGCCGTAGAGGAGGAAAATCAGTATCTACTGCAATTAATCAACAAGATGACTTTGGGAACTTGCAGGGAGGAACTGCTAACCTGGACAATTTAATTACTTGGCTTGAGGATTTCGATATGCAATGTAATTTTCTTCTGCTTCTTGATTACAAAAAGAACATCAGAATTGTTAGTTTAAATTGTTTGAGTCAGTTGTGACTTAGTTTTGGAATGCGTGAAACCCTTTTTTTCTCTCTGATCTGAGTTGCCAAGGGAGGGTTTTTTATTGGCACAAGCTTCAGCATTTGTCATGTAGTTGATGTCACTCACTAGGAATGTAGAAGGAAGTAAGTATATCTTACATGTCTGATTAGAATGCAGGAGAAAATTGTAATCTTATGTTAGCTAATAAATTTTTGCAACTGTGGCATAATCCAAGTCTTGGAATGATGGTAACACATGAAATGATGTTCATGATGGAATTAGCATGAAATAAATTTGGGAAATGCATGCTTACATTTGATTCAAAGCCTGTTATCTTCATCTGTGTGTTATATATATATATATAAAAGACAGCCAAGGTAATAGGGGAGTGTATATAATGGAGGATTAAGTGGGTAGAACTTGAAGAAGTGCTTGTTTTATTGGTTATATTTATTAGGACTCTTTCTGTTATGAAAACACAACACAACATTTCCGAAACTGTTTATTTCCATCTTCAGGTAAAGTAACATTGACCTGAAAACAAACTAACCAATTTATGGTAGTAATTTGTTTTGAGGACAGTGTTACTTCACCTGAAGGCAGAAGCACATAGTTTAAAAAATTTTGAGTTATGTTGTCTTGTGTGTGTGATAATGGAAAAAGTACTAATGAATATAATTGATAAAACCTGTGTGAACAGTTATCAAAAGTTCATATGATTCAGTGCAGAAATACATGTAACATTTTTAGTTGAAGAGACTAACTTTCTTCGGTATCACTCCAGAATCCACCCCAAAATAGTTCAGTTATTCTGTGGAGGGATACAATATGTTCCTTCAAAATGTCAGAACATTTAACTGCTACACTGTGTACAAACTCAAAAGAAGACCATCATTTGGCTCTTCTATGAACCTCATCTGTTCTTCCTTGTAGAGTGGAGTAACAGTCCTAATCTAATACTAATGAACTGAAAGCAGCATTGAGTTTTGTGTGAAAATAACATGGATGTTACTAGGTAATTGTACTTGTTGTTTTGTTGCAGTTGAAGCTAGATGTGCCTTAATTGATAAATTATTTGAAGGGAAACTGAAGGCATTGGAGCACCATTATGCAGTTGAATGTTTGAAAACTCCCCCTGCAATTCTAAATAGTAAAATTCTGCAAGCTAATGTAAGTATGTTTTTAAAAATATATTGCATTGACCTGTGCAGGTGTTTGGGCTGAATTTTGTAAAGTAAGGCTATGTGTGTGATAGTTTTATGCTTATAACATTTGCATTTCTGCTGCATCTTACTGGTTTCATTATAGAGATTATTTCCTAGAGTGCATTTTTTTTTTCATTCCTTTCCTCTACTAAAGCCACTCACCAATTTCATTTGTATGGCCATCACCATATATATAGCTGTCAAATACTGAGCCAGGAAGTCTCCATATAATATGTGTTTTATGCACTATGATTCTTAAGGTAGTCTAAATGTGTGTTTATAAACTTGTGTGAATTTAAACCTGTGCTATACCATATCTCAAATTCCTTAGCTTTAAGAAGCATATCATCTGTATTAAACAGACATTGACAAGTGTAATACATGCATGGTTATGTTTCAAAGGACCTTTATGATGAAACACCAGTACACAGTCATGAGAAACTCTCAGAAAGTTCTGAGACTGATTCTGTAACATATCAGTATATGTTGTTCCACAGTTTTGGAATTTGCTCTCTTCCAAGTAGCCTCCTTGCAGCTGAATAACCTGATGACAACAAGCTACAGTAGGCTTGTGGAAGTATTGTTGGTCTGCTATGTATGTTTTCAGTGATGTCTTTGTAAATTTTACCCCTCATGTCATAGTTTAGGTTCAGAAAAAAAGAAAGCAGTCACAAGGATTCAAATGAGGGTGTTTGGAAGGAGTTGGTACCATATAAATGTCATGTTTTCTCAGACAGTTGGGTACACTGCACCAGTGGTGTACCGAGGGGAGGGGTTATGGGGGGGTTCAAAATCCCCACCCCCTGAAATTTGGAAGTTTTGACAAAGCTGAGTCGAATTCCCAGTTCTGTGGAAAAATACATCTGTAACAACCTAACAAGAGTATGGGTTTCACTCATTTTTTGAGTTGTTTCATGAAAAGGCCTCCCCGCCAGCTATCACCCCCACAGTGGTATTTTTTTCTTTCCAAGGCATGATGTGACATAAGTATAGTGACAGAAGTGTGAATCAGGGCCATTAGAATTCAATGTTAAACTTGCCTCTCACATCCCAACTGCACACAACCTCACATGAGCTCATGTCACGTGACGATAGTATGTCCCCGCCCTAATGTTGTGGTGCATGCTAAAACCTGCTCTCATCTTGTGGGAGTTCACAAACTAAATCAGGATTAGCAAGTACTGTAGTAGGCGTAGAATGAAAAGAGTTGCAGGGAAAGTGACCAAAACCGACGGTTTCTTTGGAAAGAAATCAAAAAGCAGCAAAGGAAAGGCTTTTGCTAAGTTAAAAAAGCGGGTACAAAAAACAAATCGATAGGACGCCCACACGCCATAAAATTTAGTTGGACTATATATCCAAATGCACAGAATAAAAATCTTTGGTGTATATATAATGCAATTAGGTTTTAATTACATTTTTTATTACGGTTATTTGCTAATAGATTACTGATCATTATTGATATGATAAACTGTCTACTTGTATTTATAGTACATTAACCCATTCAAAATTCATGAGAAGTGATGCTGATTCGCATTCCCACACACTGCTAGAGAACAAAAATAAAATTTTAACTGTAATGATTTCGAAGCCATAATGAGGGATGCGGGCGCTGGCACTTTATGACGTTTACGTATTATTGGAAAAAAAAAAATTAATTAAAAGTCATCCATGAATAAAAGTCCAGGAAATAAAATTCACCGAAAAAGCCACTGGTTATTATATTATGTAATAAATACAGATAATACATATCAAAATCTGGCAAACTTTGTAGTTTATACTGCTTTCTATTCTAATAATTTAATGAAGGAGAAGATGCTCGCATTCATGCCCAAGAAGGAATTGGACCCTCTTCCAGCCAGGAACAGCGGCCTCAAGTAGATGTAACTGCTTACTGGGATGTTGCCATGAGTTTCCTGGGAAACGGAGATAGTTAGCGATGCATTTCCACTTACATCAAATGAAATGGAAGTTGAGCCCTCAATTCTGAACACTGCTGTAAATCAGTGCAAGAGCTCCTGCGATGTGGGCCTTTTTCTCATGAGAGATGCACCGATTGATGACAGTGTCAAGTACCAGATTCTCATGAAACCCTGGACTCCTCCTCCCTCTTACAGCTTTCTGACTTTAACATCAAGAAATCTTAAGTTTCAGCAGAAATGGATGGATCATTTTCCTTTCTTGTCCTATATGGGAGTGCAAGGTGGCAGAGCACTTTGTCGATATTGTGTCTTCTTTGCCCAGTGTGAAGTGAGTAAAGGGCAACATGTAAAGTTGGGAAAGCTGGTCGCCAAACTGTTTAGTAACTGGAAAAATGCCATCGAATTGTTTAATGAACATGCCGGGCATGAATTTCACTTGGTGGCAACCGTGCGAGCTCAGAATTTCATATCGGTCTTCAAAAACAAGAAGAAAGATGTTTTCGAAAGCCTAGCTTCTGGTAGAAAGGCTCAGGCCCTCCAAAATTATGCCAAACTCAACCTGATTGTGAAAACTGTCATCTTTTGTGGTAACCAAGGTATTCCTCTCAGGGGCCATGCTGACATGGGAACATTAGCATTGCCAGACAACGGTCCTGCGGTGAACGATGGGAAATTTCGTGCCCTACTACGTTTCCGAATCGACGTGGGAGACGTAGCCCTGAAGGAACACCTAGAGTCTAGCGTGCGAAATGCTACCTACATCAGTCCAAAAATTCAAAACGAAATCGTTGCTACTTGCGGTGATATAATTGTCGAAGATATCACAAACCATTTCACTCAGAGCGGTTTCTTCTCGGTCCTAGCAGATGAGATGACTGATGTTGCAGGAATGGCACAGTTGTCTCTCTGCATACGATATGTGGATAATGTCGAAAAGGAAGGTTATAGAGTCAGGGAGGATTTCATTGGCTTCGCGCCTGTAAAAGACAAGACGGGTCCCGGAATAAAAGCAGCCATTGTCAAAGGCCTCCAACAAGTGCATTTGGATCGTGGTAATCTCCAGGGACAAGGTTACGATGGGGTGAGTGCAATGAAAGGACATCTCGGTGGCTGTGCTGTTCTAATTTCCAAGGACTATCCTTTGGCGATCTACCTTCATTGTGCCAGTCATTCAGGAAACACCATCGGAACGATGAAAGAGATGATATCCTTTATCCAAGCCTCTGAGAAGCACATGGACACGTTGAAAGAGCAGATAACGAGTGTTGAGCCTGGAAGTCACCGAACAAGACTGGTAAAGCTGAGTGGAACGCAATGGGTTGAGCAGCACGATGCCATTTCTTTCTTCAAGGAAATGTTCGTGCCGATTTACGACACCTTAGGAGTCATAATGGGATGGGATGACACGGACGTTAGCTCGAAAGCGTTTTTAATGCAGTCTGCAATGGAGAAGAGCTGTTTTGTCGTTGGTCTCTGCTGCTTATCGAGAGTTTTCAGTCTGACTGCATCCCTATCAGCAACTCTGCAGTCGCATAACTTCAATCTTGCACAATGCATAGAGCACGTTGATCGAGTGTTCAACGAAGGAAAGGCAATGTGGAACGATGCAGTAAGTGGATTTGCATCAATTTTCGTCAATGTGGTCGACAAGTCAATCGGAATTTATATGGAACATCGGATCCGCAGACATATTATCAACTGTCTGCATATATACCCTTCCTTGATTTCCTTATACATGAGCTTCAGGATTGATTTCTCAAATATCGCAGTGCATTGTGCAGCTTCAGCGCCTTGCTACCGCACCGCATTGCAGAGGAAAGAATAGACGCAGGATCGATCTGCGTCATGCTCCTAGACAAGTACCTGGAGGATTTCTTGACTGCTTTGGTGGACACGTTCAAAGCCAAGCTACAGATGTGGAAGAGATTTTGGGAATGAAAAAGCCAGGAGGAATGACCCCACAGCTTTATAGAAAGCTTGAACTTCTGCAGTGCTCACATTTTCCCATCTGTCTTCACAGCAATAAAAATTGTGGCATGTATTCCAATGACAGTTGTATCTGTAGAGCAGTTGTTCTCCACACTGAAGAGACTAAAAACCTACCTCAGGAATACAATGGGCGAGGAGCGCCTCAACAGGCTTGCACGAATGAACGTTCATAGAGGTATTCAGCTAGATATCGGTGGAGTCCTCGATCGCGTGAGCAAGAAGAACTAGCGTCTCGATTTCCTTTTGTAGTTCACTTTGTTCTCACACTGTTGTAATTTATTGACTAAAGATTTCTTTTAGTACAAAGTGTCATGCAATGGCGTATCTGGTTTCGGAGTTCAAACCCACCCCGACATCCCGAAAGTTTGACAAAGTCGAACCGGATTGCAAATTGAACGGAAAATGTTTAGTGTTCCTATTCCAACACCCTAATTAGTTTAAAAATTGCTGACTTTAGGATGCCAATACCCCAAGATGTTCGTGAAAAAGGCAGTAAAATTCTTAAACTACCTAGATTCGCATTTGTTTTACATTAGCAGTGACAAATAAATTTGTTGTCATCATAAATAGTCTTAAAGTACCAAAAATTAAGAAAATTTTACTATATGAAATGAAATTTCTTGTACCAAATTACAGTTGCCTCCAGAACCCCTGACTAGGGGGCTACCACCCCCAGATCCCCGTTCCCTCTGTCCTCAACTGAAAATGTTGAACCCCCCCCCCCTCAACAAAATTCCTGGGTACACCACTGCTCTGGACAGTATAAGGGAACTTTGTGATGATGCAGCCAATTGTCAATCCTCCA
>Ga0123354_10006528_pt1 | contig 17348 bp, 11 predicted proteins | sample TergutLab28metaG_2_FD_97872 | JGI IMG/M metagenome (GOLD analysis project Ga0123354, IMG submission 97872) | Labiotermes labralis P4 segment gut microbial communities from Petit-Saut dam, French Guiana - Lab288 P4 | ecosystem: Host-associated > Arthropoda: Insects > Digestive system > Gut ...
GGGTGTCACGTGGTCAGCGCAACGGGTCCCCGCAGCCGTTAATCTCTGTTTTCTAGACCTGGAGCCGCTACTTTTTTCATTCAAGTAGCTCCTCAATTGACCTCACGAGACTCACGAGTGGACCCCGTTCCAGAACCACATCTACTCAGAAAATGTGGTAGCGCCGGGGATCGAACCCGGGACCTCTGTATCTGTAGCCAGAAACTCTGACCACTAGACCAAAGAGGCTACACCATAAGCCGTCCGAAATTTTTTTCGAACACCACACAGACATTATGACAAGTAATTTGTCCTAAAGTTTCTGTCCCAAATTTACTTTACCTTACTGTACAATATTACTTATTTTAAAAATTTCTTTAAATAGTTCGTAAAACAACATTAAGCATAAGGCACGTGAAAAGAAAGGAGTTAACCACACAAATCTAGCCGAATTGTGTAAGGAAACACATACGTTTCCTACCCACATCTTATCAAAAGTCACACCTAACTAATTTGATAGTAAGCGTGGCGCGCTTGCTGGTTGCTTCACGCCAACAATCGTTGCTAATGAGGCAGTTTTTTTTGTTGCGGAACTACTATCTGCCGAGAATTACATCGACAACTGCATTATCACTCTGCAGCTTAAAATGAACCCAGGACTCGAATATAAGTTAGTACACCATTTCGAATGAAAGAAACCCAAACTCTTGTGATACATTCCCGTAATGTACTGACAATGGGGTGGCTACAGCAATCTGAAAAAGTGTATCTAGGTTGCTCGTGCTTTATCTTTTTCAGTATCTCACGCTAAAGAAGATGTTACTCGAATTTAAGTCATAATTTCACGATGTTACCCTGAAGAACACTATAAGCAACAAAGCTAATAACTTAAGTTCGATCCTGAAAGACGGCAGAGTTATACACAGAACAGAAGGGTGTGTTGACAGAATTGTGTTGGTGTCATTGCGCAGGGCGTTGTTGGAATGTATTTCCGTGTTGGTCCGGAGTTGCAGTATCTTAGCAGCTGCTCTTCATTCTCTCTTACTTCGAACAAAATATATCTACACAAAACAACACCGACAAAAAAGAGCCTGTGATTTGGTGTAGGCGTAAAATGGGAGATCCTGCCTTGTATGATACAGTCCGTTCTGAACTACAGTGTACAGTACCTGCATATACAGACTGATTCGGGATGAAGGGTCAGTATTTTGGAAGGTGATAGTGTCGGTCAAACCAAAAAAAAAAAAGGTTTTTACGGATATGTGTTTAATTCTGAATGGTTAACGAGAGAGAGCTGTTTGAATCAACAAATACAAAAGCAGTGCCAATGGTAATAAGGAATGAGTAGTTATTTACTATTAATTGTATTGTAATTTTAATTTAATGTTGAAATGACAAATTTTTTATATTTCACAATAAATGTTCGAAAATTTCACCCTCATGCTCAATACAATCAATAACTCGTGTATGAAGATAACGAGTGGCTCGTCTGAGTTAAATGCACTTTTCATTATGCGGGCAGCAGCAACCAAAATGCGAGCGAACAATTCGTCTAGTGAATCCGCATTTCTTTTGTAAATTTCGCTCTTCATCCAACCCCACAAATAAAAATCTAACAGAGTTCTGTCTGGATCTTCGTACCGCTCTATCTCAATAAACAATCAGAATTATGTACCTGTTCATAATCAAATTTTTCTAACAATGGCCGATACTATCACCTCCCAAATTACTGACCTTTCTTCCTGAATAATTCTGTGCACTCCTTCCCTTGACACACAAATTAGGCACAATTACGTAACTTTAAAAGGATAATGCCTGTATGAATTTTATGTTTCCCTAAGAGCAGTATTCATATTGAAGCTACGAAGAGGGTAAAACAAAAATTCCGAGAAGAAAGGCACTGAGATACTGAACTTAAATCCAACGGTTCCATACATATTTAAAATCTTTTAAGACAGTGGGAAGATTCCCTTGTTTAGAATAAAAAAAAACTCCGTAGCCTTAGACCGCACGCGAACTATACCGACAGAGCGGCCGCCGCCGGTCGGCGAAGTTACTGCCAACTTTTGCGGATAGAGGGGTGTCACGTGGTCAGCGCAACGGGTCCCCACAGCCGTAACAACATTTTATTTCCTTATAATAAAACGTCACTTTTCATTATTAATTTTAATTTATGTAAATAAATATGTTGAAATATATGAGCATGTTTTACATTCATTCATTACTCACATTCACAACAAACATTTCCGGGTACAGAAAGCTAAGTGTCTCAGTTTAAGAACAAACAAAGGTGAACATAAGTGGATTATACATTTTTGTCTTTTGTTTAGCGCCGCTATTAATGTGTAGATTATATTGTGTCCATGGTAGATGAATCAATACGAATAGAGAACATTATTTAAATTACCGGAAAAGGAAATATCGGGGTAATAATACAGTTAAAGGCACCCTGAAATGTTGGAGTAACAAGAGAACCGAGAATACAATTTCACTCAGATACCATCATATAAATCGTAACGGAAACAGATTCTTCACATCTGTTATCTACATAAACTAAAAAGTTGCCAGATAAGATTTAACAAGAGCCCTTTCGAAGAAATTCCTTATAAAATTAAAAAAAAAGACCAAAAAACGGAGAACATATAGCATGTTGTATACATCTTAAAAAAGACACGCTTAATATACAGCAGTTAATAATTGAAATTGTTCTGTTTTGTGGCACCAAACGTGGGAAAGTACAATATCAAGCGACAAAGGACGCAGCCGGGAATGCCCTTGAACGCCACATCCTATGGCCAAATTCAACCCATACTGAAACTTTTCAAAGTCAGATTAATATTTCTTCTTCATTTAGATATAAGGGTTTAGCTATAATTCGCATTTACACTTCACGAAAACAAACCAAAATAAAAGTAAAAATGTGTCTCTTTTGCTGTGTCTTAATTTACCGCTTGCTGGCTAAGCACCCTGCGTTCTGATTTAAACATATGACGACAAACGCAAAGGACACGGTTCCTGTACTCTCTCCGTTGAAAATGTTCCAATTGCCGTTGTCCAATCCCACCTCCTACTGAGCGTGTTCTTTGCAACCGTTGTTAAATCCCCTCCCCACACCCACCCCCCCCCCCCCCCCCAACACACACACACACACACACACACACACACGGAGTAAACTATTCAAATTTGAATTTCTTTTTCATAAACCACGCGTTCCTGCGGATGCAACTGGCACAGGCAGCTGCGGCTCTGTTCAGACCTCACATTTCACTCATTCATTTTCACAAATGCAGCAGGACTTTGTATTCAGTGGACGTCATGAATCACTGTCAGCAACTTGTCATGCTTAGCAGTCACAGTAACGTGGTGTTTAAAAAGAAAAGAGCAAACAAATACAGGAAGAAGAATAAGAAGAACTGTTGATATAGTTTGTAAATGCTGTGATATCACCTGTAATTACGAATCAGATTAATCACTAGAGAGATGGAAAGGGGGCAAACGACGAAAATACAACATTAAGTCACTTCAACTTATTATGGCGCAGTCTTTACAGCCCTGGACCAATTGTGAAGCCCAACACAAATACTTAAGTACACAAACACGTAAGTAGTAGATCACAGTTACACAAATAAGCAAAAGGTGTAGATAAAAGGTGAGAAAAGCGTGAGTGCCGACCCAACACCCTACTACTACTACTACTACTACTACTACTAATAATAATAATAATAATAATAAGCACAATTAAATATTTTTGTGGCTTATGATTATCTTAAGTCTAACATATTTTCACTGAATGTTCTAATATCTCTACAGATATTATTAACAACAATAAAAATAATGTTGATAACATTTAAATTATTTGTTCATAATAATAAAACAATAATAATAATAATAATTAAATGCTTTTTTGCAATAATAATTAAGGAATGACAACCGTAAAATACAAATAAATTACTAAAGTTTGCAGTGTATCCAATAGTATCTTCAAAACTTCACGTTTTGTGACGATCTGACTTGCAGTATTTCACCTTCACCTAGTTGTTAGCTACAATATCTTTTTATATGCAGTTCAACAAGGAGGCTAAACTCGACGTTTCAACAAATTTCTTTCGTCCAGAACGAAGTTATTCTTCTTACAAGCAGAAAGAAACATTAACGGGCAGAAAGGACGTTATTTGATATCATAGGCATGATTGCGATATATGAGCACAGATGCGTATCATCTCTTGTAACACGTATAAATAAAACTATGCACAACTGAAAATAAATCATGCTGTCTAAAATAGAGCCAAATTAAGGTGCTATACATTCTTAAAAAGTACACCATATACAGGGTATCAAGACTTTTCAGGTATTAAATAAACACGGTAGAATAATTTTGATGTTTTGCTGACCGTGCATCTCAGTATAATCCCAGTAATTAACCAACTTAATGCACAAAATGTTGTTTTATAATAAGTTTATGATATGACTCTACTCATTATCAGGAGGTCAAAATTGTATTATATAACATCTGGTATCATCACACTTGTAGGTGGCCGTCCCGTGCACAGGTTGAGAGAGGACTATCTCTCAACCTGTGCACGGGACGGCCACCTACAGGTGTGAAGATACCAGATTCTGAATAATACAATTTTGACCTCCTGATGATGAGCACATAGTGCGCGAAACATGCAGAGGCATATAATAAACTTATTATGAAACAAGATTTTGTGCAATAAGTTGGTTAATTACTAGGATTAGGACGGTAGAATAAATCTATACTTGAAAATCAATTACGCCCTTGTTCTTCTAATATAGCAAAAGCCTTTCAGTAATTCTATAAGAACATAAATAAGCACGGCTTTTGGTTTCTCTCCACCATTTCTGACAGCGCTCTTGTTTCTCCTCGACTAAAAAATGAGAATATGAGAGACCTGACAATAAGGTGGTAAAAATGGAGGAAGATTTCCAGTCAACATGATTCATTCCAAACGTTCTGAAAATTTGAATGTCGTCCCAAGAGAACAGAGAAAAGAAAGAGTGCCAGACAGGGTAGCGGAAAGGAAAAACCTCAGGAAGAATTGCAAGTGATTCATGAGAGTCGTTTTCTCTCGCCGTGCAGAGGCAGCGCGAAGGAAAGATGAAGTGATTGCTAAGGACTCTATTCATCCCACACGCGCTGAACCTACCCCACACACTACACACGAATAAGGGAATGTCTTATTCCTTTAAATGCTCTCTCATATGAAGTTACATACATTACGGACAACGTAGTGCGAACCACAGTGTCACTGAGGCGTAGAACCAATTTCAGTCCCTATCTCTGGTGTTCCGAGTGTAAGGGCTAATTGCGATACAAAAAGTATTCTTGCTTATACAAATTATCTATGTGGAACCCAGAGCCGGACTGGGTGCTTTACAGAACAGAAAATTCTCTTTCCCCAGCTGGAAAAGCAACACGATTCCTCGATCCTCCAGTCAGCAGCTTAGTTCTTACATCGACAGAACCATTTCGGGTCCTCTGTAAGTTGACAGCAAAAGTGAGTTTGTCTGTGCACTCAAAATCAATAAAACGCATATGTTACTCTTCGTCTCGCATTTATTTCGCACTGCAGATGTTATACTTGAAATTACACGCTTTCTAAATGTCTGTTACGGTTCAAATTTTGGTCTATATTCTAACCAAACGATTATCACATCTTGTTTCACCGTCCAACGAAGGCACATTGGCTGTCCTTTGTTACAAAACCATATCACGTTTCTCATACAGAGGTGCCATGCTTTGACACTTCAGCTGGTTCCGTCTAAACGTGATTCGTATAAACCATGCCGTGATTGCATATCGGCGAGGGAAATAGGCAGTCTCGAAGCTCCTCATCTGAATACTGTTTCAGAACTGACTCTGCCTCTCCAGTTCTATGTGAAATAAGTCAGAGAAAACAAAAGCAGGCTTCTGTTCCTGCTTCTGTAACAACACTGCCACCGCTCGTCTTCAAAACTTCCGGCGGAATTCGTTCTTTTGCGTTACGCAGTACTTCCGCAAATATTCCGGTTATTACACTATTTATTCGGCAGGGCCTTCGATCCTGGCTAACATTCTGTATGAGGTTTTCACTCACCATTTGTCTTCTTCTCCAATGTAATTTCCTGAAGAACTAAAAAATAAAACATGCCTGGGAGTGGAAAAGGCTTTGTGTTAAGGAAGAGGAAGATGTGGAAGTAGGAGAAAGAGGGGTGCGGAAAAAAAAGGCAAACGATATCGATTTCCTGTGAGGCAGGCAGTGCGACTTGCATTTGTCTTGCTGTCGAGTCTAGGAAACAGTGTGTAAAGTAGCTCGGGGGATGGGAAGCAGAGTGAGGCTCCGAAATGCGGTAATGGCGACAAGAACCTGCGCCCCTTGGTTCACAGGCCATCAAGTCATACATTAATAAAGCTACTACTCTCAGTACGCCGCATTTCCTCTGAAGTGTTTCCTCATATCTATCAAAATGCACAACCGAAAAACAGTAATCTTCATAGGCACCATAAATCTAAACTCAAATTCCATATGCTTGTTGTAAAACTCCATACATAACCCCATGGTAGATATTACGTAGTACAGAGTCACATGCAGTTTTAAAATAACGACCAAAACGTTTTACAAAAAGAGAGCTAAATATTACTTAAAGGACGAAATGGGCTAAGCAGAACCCTATTATTAACAGAAAATCAAAACGTAACGACAGCATTACCCACTGTAAGCTGCACCTCACAGTGTGTCGCTCTTCCTTTCTTATGACCTTCATATAAAGCAGTCGCTGTAAAGGCCTGGACAGGCCCTGAAGTTTGAGGCTTCCAGATTTCATGACAATTGGCACACGAAGGTGGCAAGGTTGTCATTTCTAGGCACTGGCCGGCTTTATTTATTCCTGGTACTCATTTCTGTTAGAAGCTGCTTCGAACCCAGGGCCATAGTGCGGCCGGAAGGAAAAATTCCAGTGACCATCGGGAATAGAAGTCGCGACCTACCGGCTTGTTGCTCAGTGCCTCAACCATTTGCGCCACCGTGTGCCCCACGATCTTCATGGTGGGATGATTATCACCAGCAGGACTATTTGCCTGTCCCTCTTAACAACTGTCGAGAACAAGATTAAGACGGCTTCCAGCAGGGGTCATAGGATAATATACGTTACCAAAAATAGAAACAGATTTGAAGGAGAGAAGGTGTGCAGCAGAATAAAGTAAACATATTCAAGTTAAGGGTTTTATGGTGAAGGAATGTTGCATTAGCATGGAGAGCAGGGATCACTCGCAAGTCTTCTTACACGGATCAAGACTGGTGAGAAAAACCGAAAGTCACGGGGAAAAAAAGAAACATCAAAGGAATAAATGTCTGCGGCCAGAAACTGTTCCTATAAGTGAAGAAATAAGCTGCAGCTTCTGGCATAATATGAGTGTTTGCATATGGATGTATTGTAATAAATGCATCCTGACTCTTTAATTAAGTTCAGCAGTATAACCTAATACAGATGTCAAGCGTGCAAGTGGACAGATGTAAATGAAGTGTGTTACGTAGCCTATATAAACTTCGCGAGGCGGACCCTGTCGGACTAAGAGTGCAGGGATAAAATTCCCCAAAGTGTGGTTCTAATTCTAGCTGTATAAACGTGTACACAGTGTGTCATAACACGTATTAAATTAAAAATCTTAAATAATTTTCTAAACCGGATTTCTTCGCATGTAAGCCGGACTGCTGGCTAGAAGTCAGTATTCGGAAGGTCCTGCGACCGGCCACCTCGACACAAGTTTTTCTTGGTTTCCCTGTGTCTATAAGCAAATGCTGAGATGTTTCCTAAGATTCCAAGTTGCCACTACATGCTTCTCATGTAGCCCTCCCGACTTAAATTTATTAGTAACCAATTTCATATTTTGTACACATGTAAAATAGCCACTGCCACCGGGTGACAACCCAATTGCAGTTAATAAATATTATTATTATTATTGTTATTATTATTATATAAATATCACTATACAGTGTAAGTCACTAACTGAAATTACTCTCTTTTTCATACTTCACTGACAATGACCAGCCTAGCAAACGCTAGAACAAAATCTCCTTAATGTAAAAGTGTATAATCCACGTTGAAAATTATAATACTTGGAGAGACGAATTTTAGGTTTTGAAGAATCTGATTCCTTAAGTTCAGTCTTACGTCAGTCGTGCTACAACTGCAGTACCTTCCCTGCTACATGTTTATGCATGACACTACACACGTCTCATGTCACGTTGCAATAATTCACTGTTTATCAGCAACATCTTACAATACGTGTTTATTACGCCTCACCATTAAGTAGTTCTTCACGCGACCAAAATGATTTGACGTTAAAGCTTTACCCACAACATAAGTTTACCCTGCCTTCATGTTGGTATTACTGAAACCTGATTTAGGAAGTACGAACATGAGTTATTCTCCGGTTACCAGAAATACACAAATTTCCCATAAAACCGGTCACTAATAGTCTACTGTATAATTAAATCTACATAGCAGAAAATTCTAGTAATCAATGTCACACTCTCATGTAATATTTATTTTAAAATCCACTTTAATATTATCGTCGTACCCCCAACGTACGCATTGCTTATGTCTCCCATACGTGCAATATACCTCGCTCCGCTCCTTCTCCTTCTACTATATATGATAATAAGAATGTCCGCTAACTGTAAATATCACAGACAGACGGAACACCGTCCAGTTTCCTAAAGTGGCTTCAGTAAACAATCCCATTTCACTAGTGGGCCTTTAAAGAGTATGATATTTTAATACATCTAAATATTTACTCTACTGATGCCTATCAAAGTAACATGGATGAGAGCAAAACTTGATCGCAAAAATTGTGAAAAACTTGCAGTAATGTCTGTACTTCTCCGATATTTGTTAAAATAGGTCGTCAAAATGATATACAATAGACAGAAGGTTTAGGTCAGCAACGAGTGCGTAATTAGTGCCCAGTTTCGACTAACAAATAATGCACCCATAATTAATGGTTAAAAGTTGTTTTTCAACTTATTCATGGGAAAAGTCAGACTTGTACAAGTTCGTAGCAATAAACTGAGGACTCTTTTTATGAAATAGTATAAGGCATTTCAAAAGAATATTGTTGCAAATCGAATACGGCGTCCTCGGTATTACACCCCCACGCAGGATTCTTTCAAGCACCATTCACCACAGATCTCTTCTTCAAAATTTTGAATGGAGATGTCACTATTTAAGAACACTGAAGAATTAAAATATTTGCGTCCCATACTTTCTTGTCCTTCCCACACAAACATACCGCCTTTCCTAATTACATGTTTGTGCCACATCTAGCTAAGCACAGCTTCCATTATGATGGAGTGCAATTATAATAGGCGAATATATCCCACTTCATCTAGTCTTGCAGAATAACAAAAGGGTACTTTAAGCCTATTGTTGTGTCAAGCAGTTTAATTAATAGAACGTCATTTCTTGTACACGTCATTATGTTGTCATACATCATACAGTGTAGCTCACAATGACACAGACTATCTGTTATTGTCTTTAGAGATCAAGCTATTTTATAACTTCATTTTAGACTTGCATCAAAGATATATCTGAAATAATAATTCGAACAAAAATGTGTAAGTGTTCGTATTTCCAAAAAACATATAGACTTTCCTTTACTTGAAGCAAATCCCAGGTAGCAACTTTATATTGTATCTGTAAGTTAAAAACTTCGACGGTGTTTCTACTTCTTAACAACAGAGGGCACATACACGTTGCATAATATTGGGTTATATTTTTTCAACTACCTTTTTGGAAGTGAATTTCATTCATATTACCGACGCTGTTAAAGAAGTTGTTCCATGCTAGGCACTTCAGTGAACTACAACATTCGACACCTTTTTGCAAAATTTATTATGAAGGCCGAAAACTGTGATAATTAAAAAGCAAGACAGTTCACACAACTGGCGAATTTGTTTACAAACGTAACTGTGTAAATTTAATTAGTGCAATAGACACGTACTAAACATATTACTATAATTTTAATTTACAACAAAATTAATTTCATTTGAGGTAAAATAAACCCTAACATCAAAAAAGCTTTAATATTCATTTACTCATACCGCAGTCGACTATTCATACTAGATAATATTGCAAATGGGACACATATGTTTATAAGACTTAAACACTTTGCTACCTCCTACATTTCAAGAGGAGTCTGGACAAAATTCATTATTTTGTCGTCATGAATATGTATTAAATTTTCTCTTCATGACTTTCAACTAAGCCGAGGCGAATTTTAAATATCCTTTAAATTCTGCAACTCTCTGTAAGAAGATTTTCATCCTATACTGCAAAGAAACGAAACTAACAAATAAAACCATTAAGGTGAAAAATACATCCATAACGAACAAAGGCAATAAGGAACCATACTTCATTTACCACGTATTGTTATGAAGGAACCAAGAATTTTCCATCCATGTCCGGTATATGTGGTAAGAAATAATTATTCGGGATTAATTACGCTCAGTCTTCAAACATAAGTAAATATCATCTAACCGGTGTACGTGAATGTACTTCTTCAGAACTACATATGCCGAGGAAGTTTCTACGCCGCCAATAAACCTAACAGAAAGTGCCAGCGGTCATAATCCTGAGCAAGTTACTCCACCATCTCCTATTCTTAGTAATTACTTCCGTAAGATTAATCTTAATTGTGTTCTCCTATTATCTTTTCGATCTTCCAATTCTAAATTTTCAAGAGATTTTACTTTCAAAATTCTGTATCTATTCCTCGATTGCGTCTTCTAGCCACATGCCAACTTCCTGCGGGATTTCACTGTCCTGGCGGTATAAGGCATTATGTCGCCTAGACCAGTAAATTACCAAGGACGGATGCCACAAATGTATTCCTATTGCACGCTTGTTAATCGTAGGTCTAAATACGGTTCTCAGTACTTCGAGTTTATAAAATACAGAAAAGTGTGTTTGATCGTTTTTGCATTCTATCATAAGGAACTTCGAACTTCACATGTAATAATATTCTATACGGTTCTGACAATAGTGTATTACATCCACACGCATAATCCTCATTAAATTTGTCTTTCGTCTATTGTATTAAAATTAATATAATAATCAACGTCATGTTTCAGGGACAGGATCGATCGCCCCTCTGCTTACTTGTTCCTAACATTAAGTTTTGGAAGCATGCCTGAAGATGGGGGCCGAACGTGTCCCAAGAAAGCAGAGTTGTATTGAAATATTAACTTTAATATATCAGAAGATGGAAATTCCGTAAATTTAATGAGTTAGATTTAAATCGTAATGTTACTGCTCTTACTATAAAAAGCGACATGTTCTCAAGCATATGTGACAACAATCGATGGGTGTCCAGTTATTGTAACACCGATTTTTCTACAACCTAAGGCTGTGTGACTTAAGAAAGATGTAAGACAAAGGGTCTCTGAGAAATGTCTGGCTGAAGGCAGTGAAATCGGCAAATACTGCAGCATTACTACGCGATAAAAGTCACACTGTCGTGTATTTGCCTATTATAATAGGAAAGCAGTTTCATCCTTGAGACTGAAGAGACAGAGAGAGAGAGAGAGAAGATGGAAAGTTACATCTAGGCCATGCGTCTGCTCTCGTACTCTAGAGGGAAATGAGAGAGTAGCGCATCAACGAAGTACGTCGTCAGCTTAACTATAAACATGACAGCCCCAGACTGGTAACCTTTTATTCTTAAATGTGCCCAGGGTTTCTAAGTCGGTAATTCTCATGGTCTGGACGTTTGGTTTAGTGCGTCTGCCCTAAGCTATTAGAGAAAAATTTAAATTACGAGTACACAAAAGAGTAATAGTTCTCTTTCTGTTTTCCCTCTCGACAAACATTCCTTTTTTGTTAAATTACATGTTATATGACGCTCTTCAGTTTATACAGTAAAGCAACCCGTACATTGAAATAATACAAGCTTGCGCTGGCAACATTTTCAACTTATGTATCTCCTACTGGATAGCTAAACATCACACACAGCAATTATTTCTTGATATCTGTACAAGGGGACACCTGACCATCATCTTCCCTATCCTCTATCTTACTCATTAATCGAATGTTTCGAAAGGTTCTTATAAAACTCGACATTAAATTGTTTGTGGTTTTGTCTGTTTTAATTATCCACTAACCTACAGGAAAGGCATTTCGCATTGAATAAAGTCGTAGTAATAATTATTTGACTGTTCATTGCGGCACGCAGGAAAGGCGTGGAGTACCACCTTTACTCCTAAGATCAGTTTATACTTTTGGCACTTATTTTATTCCCAGATGTGTCGCGAGTTACGAATAACTATGAAAATACAATATTTTATCAGCGAAAGGATAAAAAAATGAAATTTGTCCGTGTCTCTGTCCACATAAACAATTCCGTCTACATTCCTAAAATTAACTGATCAGACAGTGCTGTAAAACATAAAGATGTACTTGGTTTTACAACCAACTGAAGAGAATTCCATCCTTAGTATAATCAAAATTTTAGAGTGCATTTAATTGTTCTGACACCGCTCAATGAAGTCAATAATGAATTACACATAATGCCTGGCATCAGCACGAATGAAGTCTTCATACAAACATTGATCACTCTTTCAGGGGGATAGTGTTCTTGGAAATGTTCTTTGATTTGTATTTTCAGCGTTGTGCACCCAAGAGGAAGTTAGATTGAGATGAATTTTCCGGGGAATAAGGGAAGTATTCAGTGAAAACAAGAGGGTTTGTGTATACATGACTCAAACTGTTCCTGTACTTACTACTAACATACACTGACGAGAGCTGGAATATGGGAGAACAGCATTTATTTTGAGCCCTCTGTTTACCGTTACTATACCAACCGTACAAAATGTATATCATGTGAACGTACAACCTATGTTCCGAAATAACGTAACGATCGGATCTTCCTCCAACATCCTGAAATGAAATGTAATTTTGTGTTTAGTGGTCTGGATAGAATTAAAACACACGCAAACGGATCAAGAATTCCAATTAAGGTTTCTTTTGATCAATCACAGATCTTCCTGAAATCCAATTCAGTATCATGACAGGGACATTCTCAGTCTCGATCTTTGGACAAAATGGGACAAATTCTGATAGCTGAAGGCCGATTAATTGAACTTTGGAAAAGTGAGATAAGTAAATTGATCATTATAAAAAATATCAGTGACACATAACTTAAGAAAGATGTAAATGTATTTTTTTACCATTAGTAGCATTCATCAAAAGATAAATTATTTCAGCACAGTGAAATTCTCCTGATATTCTAAGGTCAAAAAACGCTGATCATATGGCTTTACTACTACACGTCTTTCTTGGGTCATAGGCCCTATAGGCCTCCAGCGCCTTATAGATAGATAGTAACCTTCAAGCTGATATCCATGCCACTACATAAAAATGAACAAATTTTTACCTATAGGACTGTCCACGTATTAAAAACATTGCTGGGAAAATCAGAGTTAATTATTACTAATTATCAAAAAATACTTTTGTGTCATACGGGACTTGAATATTCAGAAGGAAACATGCAGTCTGAGTACCGACTACTTACGTTATGTTTAATTGGATTTTCATAGGCGGTTCAGAATTTGTTATTAATGTTTAGATATTTACAGCCATCAGTATATGTGTGTATACCCTATCCATAAACACCATGATAGCACTGCATTTCTTTCAGGCCCATCTAAAGGATATAAAATGAAAAGGTAATCCTTCTTCACTCTGCAGATAAGAAATCTTGATGTGCTATCTACTTTAATATTAGATTAACAAGTTTAGACATCTCGCACAGAGGCAGAATCCTTTTCACCTACCTTTATAAAGAAGATATCAAGTACAAAGGAAATAAATGTCTTTGCTTTCAGTGAGGTGGCTGGAATGCGTAATGTTGGTACCTGAATTGCCATGAAGGAAGTAGGCTTACATATTTCTTTACATTGCTCAAACAGGTCCTTCCTGTAAAACAAGTCCTTTTCTGTTACATGGCGCTACATGCCATTAAGACATAAAACTTCCGTTATCTGGGTTTTGTATACTTCTTAAACGAGAAATCGAACCGCTGTAAGGACGCTGCCTAGGCGGCCCAACACAACAAAAAAAATTCAGGCACACAGAGTTCTCCGAAACGGACCCGAAACCTCAAACCCAGTATGAGAGCAGCAACAACCTGCAGGCGCCTTAAACAGCATGAGGACTTCGATCAAGGTATGGTAACGTAAACTACTGTAATCAAACGCCCTATATCTGTATTTATTGCTAAACCACGTTAAAAATCATGTTGTGGTGCATAGAAGTCACCAATAATTCCTCTCTAAATTTGGAAAGTCCCGATGTTTATTTTAAATATAAATAAAACTATTAATTTTTCTCCCAATCATAGGGGATTTGTCAGCAACTCGACGCACTCTCGATCCTAATATCGTTCGTGGTTTCCCCAGTTTTCTCCGGGTCAGCGCCGATGGAGTGCATTTGAATAGATCGCAACTCCCTCCTTCTATATCCGTCCCAGGGCTTAATATTATAACCTCACACATCTCTGAATCGAAGGCATAAACCCTACGAAAGATACTGGCATCAATGGGAGGCATTTCTTTCATCTGAACATACGTTCATGTCAGCTTCCTTGAACCCTGTGCTTTTTCAAAGCAGAGCTCCTCAATAACTTTCCTCAATCTCAGTTGCAAAATATAACCCCTGATGTATTCCTTAGATCCTCAAAGAAATGGTAATCACGGTGAGACAGATTTGGAATATAACGTGACTGATCAAGCACTATCGTCCTATGTCTTTCTTCCATTTCGCACTGATTAGCATGACTTTGAAGAACAAGATCTTGAACCAACGTGTGGTGTAAGCCAAAGGAGGAAATGAAAGGTAGCACCAAATCTGCTTTCGTGTAAAAATGTAACAAATTATAAAAATGCGAAGTCATCTAATGCATATAAGGAACTATATAATATAGAATGTTAACGAGCTCCTATAACGATAAACAACACAGACATATAACAGTCCGCATTCATGACGTCCAACTCAAAATCGTTGCAAAACGTGTTTCGTCTTGTCAGCCATCTGCATCGCCGCTCGTCTCTCGCCTTCCCCCAGTCCTTCATTCGAGCAACAGAATAGGTATAGTAGAGTAGATGCAGTAGGAAAGAAGTGAAGACTTTGAATCCGTTAATCAGTTAAAGTGGCTGATTCGGAAAAAGTATGAAACCGCATTCATGGACCTACACACATGCATAAGAAATAAAGTAAATTAACATAGTATAAAGTTCTTCCTGACTTTAGACACAACTTCAAGAACACTTACGGAGGTACACAATTGAAAACTGGAGCAAGTTGTTATTTCTAAGAATATTTTTTAATTTTTCGCGGTATTTAAATAACTTTATCTATTTATTTAACGATTTCTCGAAGAACGCTCAAGGATGTTTGAGGAATCTTAGGGTTCTGTGGAGTTGTGGCTGGAAACACTGCTCTTTTCACAGTAGATCTGTTTGCTAGATGAAGGTGAGTGTTCAGTTTACAGTATGGCCCTTTCATATCCGGGGGAAGACCTCCTGCACCCAATGTATAATACAACCATGAGTGACTATCTAAACATGGTGAAGAAGAAAATTTCAAGCCCCTAAAGGGAACGCAGTCCAGAATACTGCTTCAGTGTTCTACGTAATGTTCAGTTATCCTACTCTTCCTTTTTACCCTGTACGTTTGGATATTCTGGGAAATATTCGGATAATATTATTATACATTTTCGGAACATTATTACTGGTGATCGAGCTCTTCCCCGTAAATTCAGAAACTTCTCCCGGTTTATTGGTACTTTCAAAAACTCTCCTTCCGCTAGATGTGTCTTGTTTGTCCGCAAGATGTGTTCCGGCTGCTAAGCGAGTGTGCAAGCAGGTCGATATCTTCAGGAAACTTATTACTTTTAAAAACAATTTCTGAACTTATATCTTAAATTCGTATATCAACTCGTCTATTTTTTCGGCGTTTAGGGCTTTTGCCCCATTACTCTTTAGCAATATATTTTCTTATCATATTGTTTTGTTTTTTGTTTAGGGTTTTGTTTTTGTGTATTTGTATTGTTTTTGTGTCTTATTTGTGTCTGTGTGCTAGCTACATAGTAGACACTCTTAAGCCTGCGCGTTAACAAACACCCATTGAATTGAATTCAACTGAATTCAATTGAATTGAACTGAATTGAATTGAACTGGAGTATAGCCATTGCGCTCTTGAGTCAGCACTTGAGCAAACAAGAGCTTAAATAAATTAACATGAATTATTAACGTTCGAACTGCCCGTAACTGCTTAATTTGTAACCTGACGAGTATCGCCCTTTTTTATGGCCCGACAGCCCTAGTGTGCCTAGGCCTCCACATTGTTGAGGTTTCTAGATTACACGAGTTTCACGTAGTACCATACAAATGAGAACTAGCTTATACACCACACATCCAAAATGGTCTTAACACCATAAGTCACCTACTCAATTGTTACATAAAAGTTATTGAACGCAAATGTATTGTTTAAGCATTTCAACACATGTTGTACATCATAAACATTACAGAGAATTTATTAAAAAATACCTCAAATTCACTTTGGTTTTATGAATATAATTTTATTATATAGTGACAATCGACATGTTTCGGCCACTCCTGTGGCCGTCTTCAGTGTAATAAGAGCAAGAATACCAATGTATTTATGCGTCAGGATCACTCCACTCTTAAAGATCATACAGTTCTTTTGGCATGTATTTCACCGTGCAGACTGTATCATCGTTCACCAAACTGGATCAAAATCCACCCCTTGTACTTGTTATGTACATCACTGCACAGAACCACATTCCGGACAACAATTATTAACTTCTAACATTTTGTAATTATCGCTGTTTACCGTTTAACCGAATTTTTTTACCAAAACTTTGTGGTTTTAACTGTGAAGTGAGCACGACACACTGTAGATGTATTTGTATTCTTGCACTTACCACCCTGAAGATGGCCACATTAAAGTTCGAAACATATTGGTGACCACTAGGGAAAATGACATTCATAAAACCAAAATACTTTTGTTCGTCTGTTTAATAACTTTCGTGCTTATAAGTAATGCAAGTAGCAATGAACATACCTAAAGTTACAGAAATTGAGCTTCTTTCAAAGTGGTTTTGGCTCTTCGCCTTCGCCATCTCCACAGTACGTCACTCTTTAAACCACTTCATACTGTAATGACTTGACGTAGTCTGCTTTACACCTCTTTAACGAAATATATTTCACACAAAACCTTCAACTGTTCAATACACACACACACACACACACACACACACATATATATATATATATATATATATATATATA
>Ga0123354_10006529_pt1 | contig 17345 bp, 10 predicted proteins | sample TergutLab28metaG_2_FD_97872 | JGI IMG/M metagenome (GOLD analysis project Ga0123354, IMG submission 97872) | Labiotermes labralis P4 segment gut microbial communities from Petit-Saut dam, French Guiana - Lab288 P4 | ecosystem: Host-associated > Arthropoda: Insects > Digestive system > Gut ...
GATGTCCACATGTATCAACAAACCGAATGTTCAGGATGTCCACATGTATCAACAAACCGAATGTTTAGGATGTCCACATGTATTCACAAACCGAATATTCAGGATGTCCACATGTATTAACAAACCGAATATTCAGGATGTCCACATGTATCAACAAACCACATATTCAGGATGTCCACATGTATCAACATACCAAAATGTCATGTCATATTCTTACCAGTGGAAATATATATACACACACAACATTTATTTAATGCAAATGTTTTCCAGTAGTATATTCATATGGATACTGATAAATTTAGTGACTTCTTTAAACTGCATGTTAATATAATGAAGCTATCTGTTTGTCACCAATTTATATGAGGTCCACATGACAGAGTATGTGACTGTACCAAGGCACACAAGCACCAAGGTTTCAGAGAAATCTGCTGCATCAGTTTTCTGGGTAGAAAAGTCAGCATGCACCTCTGAAACTGCAGTGCTTGTCTACCCAACTATATGGCGTCACTCCCAGAAAATAGTTAGCTTAAAATACTAAGAGTTGCTGCTGCTGACACACTCATTACAAATCAAGAAGCCCTTGATCACTTACTTAAAGTAAATCCAAGGTCTTCTGTGTATGCACGTTTGGCCAGAAACTGTCCCTCAATCAGAGCACGTACTTCTATTTCCTTGCCACTAAACTTGGACAGCATAACATTAGCTTTGTTCACATGGTAGTCCCCACTCACACATGGCAAGATCTCTTGTGTATCATAGTACAGTCCTGTAACACAGTGGCACATTGTAGTAGTCCTGTAACACAGTGTCATATTGTAGTACAGTCCTGTAACACAGTGGCACATTGTAGTACAGTCCTGTAACACAGTGGCACATTGTATAGTACAGTCCTGTAACACAGTGGCACATTGTAGTACATTCCTGTAACACAGTGGCACATTGTATGGTATAGTCCTGTAACAGTGGCACATTGTAGTACAGTCCTGTAACACAGTGGCACATTGTATAGTATAGTCCTGTAACACTGTGGCACATTGTAGTACAGTCCTGTAACACAGTGGCACATTGTATAGTACAGTCCTGTAACACAGTGACACATTGTAGTACAGTCCTGTAACACTGTGTCATATCATAGTACAGTCCTGTCACACCATATCACATTGTAGACATACTACACTCTTGAGGGTTTCTTAAAATAAGCATATGTGGAAAGTAGAACCACAAACTGCACATAGAATGGAATGAAACATAAAGAACACAGTAAGCATGCCTTCACAAATAACATACAATTATGCAGCTGCAGTCACTCTCACTACCATGAGGACCGTATCACAAGGCAAAACAGAAACTCCCCTGTGGATGCTTAACCTCAAAAATGGAATGTACATCCCTGACTAGGTGGGCACAGACCAGACAGGTCAGCAGTGCCCACATCTGGTGGCCTAGACAACTAACCAACACCGTACCATCACACATGCAGTACATGTACCAACACATTCCTCTCTAATTCTCTGCAATCCATAATTCTGTCTATCCCTACTATAAAATTAATTCCTATAAATTACACAGACATGTTAATGTAATGGTGTTAAACCCAAGGATAGTGGAGCATTTGTTCATTTTATCTGACCAAGTGCCATAGCGATCTGACAGTACACTTGGTTCTATCATTAGTGTTGGCCAGTATTACATTTCACTGTGTATGTCAAGATCACTGCGGTATCAATATGCCAGAAGGTTTTGGGGAAAACCATGAAAAATATGTTAGAATAGCTAGTCTTCTGGAGGCTGAGATTTGAACCTAGTACCTCAAACACACAAGAAGGGAGTATTGCTCACCCACAGGCATAACTCTGGAGGGGGGGCATATTTTTTCTATCTAAGAATTTTTTTTTGGGGGGGGGGGTGGGCTACAGAGTTTGGAAAGGGGAAAATAAAAATAACTGGGGTGAGAGTGGGGGAAACAGGTGTATGTATAGCAAGGACTGGTTCAAACCAAACTTCCCCCTCATTCCAAATTGAGTGCTTTGTAAAGATGCAAATACTCATGGTCAAACTTACACACACACTGCCAAATGTTATTGGCCAAGTGGTGTGCCTATGTGCTCACTTGACCACCGCATTGATCTCTGAGCTCTGTTGCATGAAGTCTGCATGATACTGGTTTAAAGAAATTTAAATTTCTGTAAAATTACTCTACACAGTTACCTTAGACTGTGAGTAGGAGAAATAAGTGTGGCAACAAAAGACAATAAACCATTTCAAACCCTTGCGCATTGCATGCCAAGAGCACACGATAAATTTGGGCAACCTCATCCCACTGTGTTAGTCAGTAACATGATAAATGTCACATAGGAGCATGAAAAGGAGTACAATGTATCGTCTGATTTACCTATGTTGCCAAAGTTTCCTCGAGGAGTACTGTTGAGAAGTTCATTGAATAGTCTCCATGAGCCCTCTGCACAGGCGTCACGAATTCTTTCCCGAGTCAGAGATGCATTTTTGAAGCTGCAAATGAAGGGATATATATATATCACACAGACAAAAACTGCAATAAGTACAGTGTTGTCAGCTCCGTTCTGTTTCTACATACGAGATATTATATTGTCACCAATCATTCACATTTTGAGCTAGAACAAGTGTCAAGTAAGACTGTCCCTGTACTTAAAAGCCTCATAATATATAAATTTATTTGATTTTACATATCTATATTTCTTCATCATCAATCCAATGAAAGAGGATTAAATAGGAAGAACATGCAGCATGCATGGAAGAGATGAGGGATGTGTACTAATTTCTTGTGGTCAGAAATGCTGAAGAGAAGATATCCCTTGCAAGACCTAGGTTTAGTTGGGTGAATAACATTAAAATGAATCTTAAATATGTTAGGAAGCTGTGGAATAGCTCAAGGAGGATCCAGACATGGGCTGTCATCAACAAAGTAACGAATCTCCAGGTTCCATAAAATGCAGAGAATTTCCTAACAGCTGGGCAACTGACAGCTGCATGGAGTTCAGTGTCAGGTACGGAGAATGGATTCTTAAATGTGACACATGTTTGCCAATTCTGATGGACACTTGCATGACAATGGAGTGATGGCCAAGGAAGAGCAAGGATGCCTCAAAATACTGAGCAATATCACGATTAAATTATTTGCATAAAACCATGCAGTTATCATGACAAAGAAACTGTATTATTATAAGACCTGAATTATATGCATGCTAAGATGGAACAATATATGCGAAGCATATAGAATTGTAGCTGCACTTCTCAGACATTATTACTGTTGTTGTTGTTGTTGTTGTTGTTATTATTATTATTATTATCATCATCATCATATTATTATTATTATCATCATCATCATCATCATCATCATCACCACCACCACCACAGTGCTGTGGAAACCAAGACCATCCATCATAAAGCAACAATGACTGAACAGTCTGTCACTTTTCATGAAGTTTGATAAATGAGTTCTTTACAAAAAACAAACTGTCCAGTAAGTGAGCTGCATGCATACTGTTTGTGAACGTGTGTGTGTGTGTGTGACATTCTACATGTTTCCATATTTCTTGACAGACTTTGATTAAATTTGGTGTAGAAGATCACGTAATGTCTTTCAGTAAATGTGAGTTCTGTGGTTTTCACAGCAGCGCAAATGACACTTCACTCAAGGGCGTCAATGAACGTGTGCCCTGTTTTTGACACCTCTAATCTCTTTTTGGAAAAAAAAAATCTGAAATCTGTACAGCAACAGTGAGTTTCACAAGAATTTGTGCAAGGAAGGTTATACTATGCTTAGGCACGTAAACGAAATTACATTTATTCATGTACCATGAAATGCTACAACATTTTTTAAGTAAAGAATGCACTGGTCAAAACTTTGTACTATATCATGGAGGACACTATTTGCAGTATTGTTTTGTTACCATAAATCGGGATGACTGCGTGCCAAACATATGTAACAAGTCTTGTTTTGAATTTGCTGCGCTGATGTTCAGTACTCCATAGTGAGAGTTTTTGGGAATCAATAATTGCATAGTGCTGCTCTCAACAGTCAAGATTTGGTACTTTTAAAATATGCAGTTCCCAACATAGATGAAAGTGAATGACAAGCTGCAATATGTGGGGTAGTCTGAATACTGTGTGCTGTTGCCTGATAACTATTGTGTGCAAAATGATTTATTTTCATTATTTCATGTATATTACTGGACACAGAGTCTCAGATATAACCGGTATTCTATACATCCCATTATGATTATGTACTAACCAAACTGAACATAACCGTCAATTTGCAACTCAAATTTATTGTCGGTCCTTCTTATTCGTTACAGCGTGTTTCAGCTGACTTGGCCACCTTCAGTTAATAAAAACATATACAAAACACTTGGGAGGTTATTTGCAACATTAAGTTTCTTAAAAAGAAATGAAATCTCATTTATACATAAAGGGTAACAACTTGTAACTAAACATGTTATTATGTAATTCTGAAGTTTTTATATACTGGTATTAAAGAATATTACCTTGAAAGTTCTAGCTATTACCTAATTTAATTTTACTTTTAGATTTGTTGAGCAACTTCTAATTTTTACGTTATTCTTTCCTTGAGCTTAGACTGGTTGAAAGTTTTAGTATTACAGAATATCTGTCCAGTGAGTTTGTAGTTTATAGGTTAAGGGCTTGACCACTGAGGCCAAGCACAGCGGTCATTAGACTCCACATGTTAACTCCATTGACTCATGCCCTACTACAAGCTCCAGCCTTGTGAAACTATAGAATCTGGGGCCAATGGGTGTCATATTAGAATGATGTTGATGGAGAAGGGGTAGGTATTTGAAATATTGGGTTACTTTGCTATAAGCCCTGAAAGACTTCATTGAATTCTGTTGCTGTGGAAGTTTCCAAGATTTGTGTAGGTATTCCTGTTATTTTCCTGTCACATTTTGTTCAATGGTATTCTGCTGTAAAGGTTCCAGGGTCATCCATATGGGATGTATATTGGATGGACGGCAATGGGACAGGATATTCTCCAAGTACTTCAGTTGTGCCCCAGAAGTATCATTCCACCAAAGCTCCATACATATTCATTTTTCTATCACTAACACTATCTAATCTTATAAGTTGGCAGCATTTTTAAATAACACATCTAAACATACAATTCTAGATTGTTCATTATGTCAGCTAATTGAGATAATTATGACAGTGATCTTAAGCTCCTCCCCTGCTCAAGTGACAGATAATTATGAGATGGACATTTTCTCCATCTCCACAGTCCTGCCAATGTATATGGTGGTAACAGGTGTTAAAGTGATGTGGCAGTACAGTGGGAGGGTTTTTGGATGTGATCCAAATTTTCTTTCCCAGACTTTGATTTACTATTTTACACATTACTCCCACTTTAAAATTTCATATATATTTTTGATACATGTCCATTAACTTAGGCCCACTTACTGCTTCATATTTGATGTTACAGTGCAGTTACTTACCACAGTAATCCCATATATCCATCCTTTTCCACTGGACTGCAGAGGATGTGACCATCAAGAATAACCTTAGGTTGACCAAGACACAAGAATAGTGTGTCACTGGTTCCCAAACTCACAGCAATATCCCCTCTGTTCAGACACATCCCTACAAGGATATATACATATATTAACACTATTCTGTTCTGGATATGATGTTACAGAGCCTGGTAGACAGTACCAACATGTTGGATGATTATGCCACCTCCACCTCAACTCTTTTTCATTGACATAATCCTTGCGTCCGCACTATGGCCCTGGGGTTGACTCAGCCTCTAACAGAAATGAGTACAAGGAATACTTGCTGGGGGGTAAAGGCAACTGGTGCGTAGGGCTGACGACCTTACCACCTTCATGTGCCGATTGTCTTGATATCTAGGAGCCTCAACCTCCTGGAACCCTCTGGACCTGTCCAGGCCTGTAAGGGGATTGCTGTACCTTTCACCTTCAACTCTGAAGTTCAAGGCAACACAGTGGCTGAAATATTAAGACCTGTCTATAAGAACGTGTGATGTCACACCCCAGAAGACAACAAAATGTAAGTTCTGCTGTTGTGACAAACTCAGAGGTCCAATAATACAGTCACATTTTGACAAAGAATTTACATACTCTTGTACAAAAAGACTGTAACTATTTTAGGACATTTTTAATCTCCTCTAAATGAAAATTTTTGTCTTCTCATCATTTAAAGTCCTTGGTATGCCAGTAGTATTAGTAAGTGCTTGCATCAGACATGGAAGAGACAAGTTCATTTCCCAACAAAGGTAGCAGCATTTTGAAATCACAAAGAACACCATCAACCCTGAAATACTAATAACGAGATAATTCATATTCAGTGTCTTTACTGTAAAGGTAAAGCAGTCCCGTTACAGGTCCAGAGTGGCCTGGACGGTTCCAGGAAGTTAGGGTTCCCAGATTTCGTGACAACAGCACAGGATGGTGGTAAGGTTGTCAGTCTTAGTCACCGGCCGCCTTTACCCCCAGGAAATACTCCTGGTACTCATTTCTGTTAGAGGCTGAGTCAACCCCAGGGCCATAGTGCGAAGGGAGGGATTTTATGTCAATGAAAAATCCACTGACACTAGCTGGGATCGAACCAGCGACCTTCCGATTTGTAACACAGCACCTTAACCACTGTGCTACCGTGGTCCCCCATTGTCTTTACTGTAGCCACAAATATGTACCAGAGACACATTTCACTAACCATTCTGATGATGGAAACAGACGCTTCAGCAGCATCTCCCCTAAGCCAGTTTAACCCACATCTAATCCCCATAATCCACCTTACTTCAAATACATCCTGTCAAACTTAAAATACACATGACTTTGATCCTTTCACTGAAAGGTCTTTCTGTGCATTGCTGGACAGAGTGTCTAAAAGTGTGCAAGGTGGTTTATTGTTCCTCTCATTGCCAAAAAGTGAGAACAAGGAAACTCAAGTCATTACTCCTTCCCGTATGTAGCAATAACTATAACAACTGTCTGTATCAATCACTTGGATCACCATATAATACACATCATCAAAACCCTGAACCAAGACAGTCTTACTATTTTATTTTTCCATTGGCACATATCCATTAAAATGTTTACAGACCATTGCTGTTATAAACATTACACTTAGTGCATGATTTACTTCACTGCAGTACCCTCTTGTACACTGCAGCCTGTGTGGGGTATTTCGAGATGACAAATACACAGCACCTGGTATGGTCTGGGAATGCAACTTTGTATCTATGAGGGCAGAACAACAGCATGCACCAAGTGGGGCTGCTATGTATAGGTCTGCCATGAATTTTACTGGCAAAGGCAGACAATGCAACACCAGCTCAAGATAACTTCCACTGATGGTTTTTGCTACCATCTTGTGCTCCTATTTGTAACTGCTACTAACTATAACTGCTGACATATACAATGTATTTTAGAGCATGCTGTTTAATAAATGAAAAGTCCTTTTCCACAGTTACATCCACAGCTTCATCATTCTAGACACTAGACATCACTTTCACAGTGTTGTTTGTACTGTGCATGTCCATCAAGTTACTGGTGCACATACTTATATGAACATACATGTCAGGAGTGACATAATTGGCTCCGTGTTAAAGGGGGACCCAAAATATAGCAATGTATGTTCATGACAAGATAGACACCCTCCAGTAGTGGTGTTTGTTTGATCTATGGTGTTGTGTTCCCTGCTGATGGTGGTGGCCACCACCATAACATGTCGGAACATAGATTGACTGCATAAGTATGTGCGTAGTGTTGGACAAGCTGTAGATTGCAACCAGACATTAATGTTCAAAAAAACAGGCTATGTCAAAGAAATAAAACAGTTTTTAAAAACAAACGTAACATGGCCCAGTCCATGCCAGTCCTTTCTGCGTTACAATTCACATAAATTACCTATGAGTGAGGCAGGGTTATCACCCGTAAATGCAATCACCCTACACTGAGGGTTGAATCCAAATCTTTCAACGTAAAACTTCGAAACAGGGCCTATGTTAGTGTATGAAGGAACAGGGAAACCAAGCTTAGCTTCTACATCAGGTGCAACTGCCTGAAAACACACAACACATGGCATTCACTACTCTACCCTGAAAAAGCAGTCACGCAAAACACTCAATGCAGTCTCCATGCTATATCAGGTATTTATGTATCAGTAAATGGTAAAGTAATGCACACTTCTGTGGCCTGAATGTGCAACACATTAAGAGGATCATTCGCTTGTTTGCACACAGCACATATGAATTACAGCACAAGCGCCTCTGCATATAACACATCAGTAAGTGACTTACAACTAGGGCCATTCTTAGGATTTGAAAAACTGAAGTCGAATTCATGTGGCCTTGCAATTCGATTTCACAATAAACGTTTAACTTTTTTGTTTGAATCAGCTTGATTTTGTTGAGCAGTGGCTCATTGTATGGTAAGATTGTGGTGTCAACAGCAGTCAGCACAAATACGTGGCAGGTGGACAGTGTGGGTGCCAGTGTCAGCTGACAAATACCAGGTATTCTAAGTGTCACCTAGTCTGTGGAGTGGCAGTTGTACATCAGTTCTCCAAACAAGCTGTAGTACTTAGTGTTGAAATTAGTATTCCAAATCTCTGGACCGTGTGTGAGCTCAACACTGTTTCAAAATGTTAGTTATAATGTATTTGTCAGGTCCTGGTCAGAGCACATAGATATGAAGTGTATGATATATTTATTACAGAAATCAGTACAGTTTGGTACAGTTGCATTCTACCTACAGTACACGTCAATATTTCGCCCGTGTGCACTGCTGACATACATGACTCAGTTTACTTTTGCTAGCTTTTAGACAGCATTGCTGTAACTCCATGCACACAGAACTATCATCCTTTGGAAAGTTACACAAGTTATGTTCTTTGTGTGTAGATTGTTACACATGTAAGCAGCAAGTACATTTGGTAGTATAAGTCACTTTGTTTATATTAGTGAAAACTTGGCCAAATTAAAAACACCTCCCGTAATGTATTTGTCAGAAAAGCGTAGAGTGGGCGCTGAATGTTTAATCTTCCAAGAGAAGTGGACAGACAAATATTGTTGTGTTGCTATGAATGAAAAGCTTTCCATTTCATTTGTAGTGAAAGTGTCCTGTTGCTACTGCCAATCACTGGGGCACCAAAACAAGCACAGAAACTAGGCTTGTGCAGAGGGAAGATGAAAAGGAGGCTTGAGTCACAAAGCAATGGCTGTAGGTAAAATGCACCCTTGTACAGGCAATGAGGCTCTGTACAGGCCATACGGCCCACTGGGGAAGTACAAGTATAGCTCTATCCTTTCTTGACCAGGGCACTAGAAGGGTGTGAGGAGTCAGCGTCACACCCCGGCCGCTCTTTACCCCTAGGAAAGACCTGGTATCCATTGTACAGGAGGCTGGGTGGGCCCCAGTGCCGGTCTGGACAGGTGCGAAAAATCTCGCCCCCCAATGGGATTCGATCCCCGGACCATCCAGCCCGTAGCCAGTCGCTATACCAACAGAGCTACCCGGCCCACAATGACTGTAGAAGACCATCAAATGATAGTTCCTCTGCACTGCAAGCAAGTTTTTATGTTACTGACCTGAGGACTGAAGAATGCATTTTTTTTTAATGAGAAGTTCATAAGCAGATGTTTGCAAGAAGTTCAAATATATGTGCCAAAAATTGTTTTAATACTGCAAGTGTGTTTTGTGTAATAATAACATGCGCAGGGTGATGACTTTAGTACTGACTGACTTGATCAGCTCAGAAACACAGCAAAAGCTTTTAAAAGTTTTGTCTAGCATTCACTGCAAGTAATGGCAAAAGATATATCAGTTATTAACCTTTAATCACCGTTTATGCACAGTGTAATCTACGTACATGTTTTTCAGTGTGTGTGAAACCATGGAGGGGTTTGTCATGGCATAGCAGTGCTGTTCACTGTTGTACTCTTCTTGTCTCTGCATGCTTTACCTTTCATATTCAGACTGTTTCTCAATAGTAAAACATGTGAAGTGCTGGATATCTTAATCAAAAATGTCGTCTGTTTCATACACATGCATAAGACCAGGCAGCCTTTTATCAATCCAGTGATCAACAGACTTCTGGTTGACACCACTACTCTTAGCATACATGGTTTTGTATCCCACACCATACCATTTTAAGCCCAAACAGCCAGTCATCTGAGGCTTTAAAATTCTGTCCCACTTTATTTGTTTTGACTTTCTCATGTAAAACAGGTCCATTAAATGTCCTCCTGAAGACAAACTGATGAAGTTAAAATCACCCCTCAGCTATGACATATACAAAAAGACATGTAACACAATCCTACCCACTACTATCAAACACCCACATCCACCAAACTCAACAAAATGATGCATAAGGGTGGGTCCACACTTGTAACATTACCGCGTAATGTAACACCGCATCGTGACAGTGTGGACGGGACTCGTGACCGCGTAACGAATCAAAAGTTGGTAACACGGCCATGTGACTGCGTAACTAACCTTTGATACGTCACGCGGTCACGATGTCCTGTCCACACTGTCACGATACGGTGTTACATTATGCGGTAACGTTACAAGTGTGGACCCAGCTTAAGACTTCCAACAATTTGGCAAACGGGAACATAGCATAAATGCCAGTATGAAACTGAGTTACAGGTTTCATGCAGAGACTAGATTTTTATTCACTCAGTGCCGATAAAACTGTAAAATCAGAAGCACTAATTCAAGGAAAAGTAAAATTTATTTATGCAGGACATTTGCTGTGACAACAAAAAACAGATAAAAGCTGCAGGATGTGAAGAAAATATGCAAAGTTGGGTGAAAATAACGCAGGTTGCTTCTGATTAATGGATCTGATCTGAGTACAGCTGCACAACTTAAAAAATTAACAGAACATGCAACAAACCTTCAGAATATCTGGTGACCAATCTTTGGTTTTCAGGTCCATTAGGTTCATTCCTGAGCCATCTGCATAATCTATAGGTGCATAGTCACCAAGGAATAACGAACAGGCAAAACTGCTTATTAATGATATTCGCTGTAAAATGAACACTACAGGTTGTTATGAAGATCTAACACGAGAGTTATTACTAACAATTGCACTTATTCCGGTAAGTCACATGTGTCCAATAGGGTGGCCTAATGGTTACTGGCAGGAACACCCTGTCAATTTACAGTGTTTCTGCTAATCTGTGACATACCTGAGAATGAAGAACACTTATCTGAATTTTAAGAACACTTGTATCTGTAAAAGTGCTTTCCATACAACAGATGTTGAAATGTACAAAAACTTGGCAAAATGATGTGCTGTACAGGTATGTAAAATGTGTGGACTGTAGAAATCCACAATTCTGTCCCCTTAAACTATCATCTTTTGTATGTATAACTCAGTAAGCAGTAAGCAGTCTGCACTGCTTACTGCTTGTTTGCTTCAAATCATGAAGAAGTACACTGGGACCACAAACTGAAACCTAAACGTTCAAATATCAGTAGTGAAAGTTGTGGTTCCTAAACACAAATACAAAATGTAACCTCACACTGCCATTATGTTACAAATGGTCACAGCTTGCAACAATAACTGTGATAATTTTTCAGAATGAAATGTGTCACAGTATGGCTTTCTTCTCCAATGCCCAGAAATAAGTAACCATAAAAAGAAACAGCAAATGGAATTCACAATTCCTCAAATATTTACAGGACAACATACTTCCGTACTGTAGTACACAGTCCTTTTCTTCTGGTAAACCTTTGCAATCTGTGACCCTGTGAACCTCTCGTATGCCCGTGAACCTGTAATCTCTGCTAGTTTCTGTGAATCAAAACAAGAAACAATTTATCAAGGTATGTTTCTAATGGAAGGCAGGCAATATGATATACCGTATTGTGATGGCAGTGAATATTACGATAGTCTTCTGAGATGCAATGTTGCATAGTTGATAGTGGGTGCACATGTTTCAGATCAAACTGTAGCCTCCATTTTCAGTGTAGTACACAGTTTCACAACACTGACAACTGCAGTCTACACTTTAACCTTGCCAAACCACAAAACCTTTATAGGCCAGCTGTTTTAGAGCTTCTGTCAATGCTTTGTTACCTAGTAACACATTCTGGACCCCTGAACAGGGGATGTATTTACTGCTGCAATGAAGTTATGGCTCATTCACTTTGTGCTCTGACACTTGATTATTTTGAACACTAGCTGTTAGCCAGATACAGCACATCCTGTTGTTTGTATACTCAATTAAAAGATAACAGTTCTTCAGTCAAAATATACATGTTGTGTTTAGACTCAAGATCTACTATATTTTAATTGGCTATCAGATTTATATTATCAGTTGTTATAAATAATTTTACAGTAATAAGTTGTGTATTACTGACATTCATAACCACAGATCATCTGGATAAAATATAAAATATCCTGTTTAACATATTGCTTGCCAATCTCCTGGCTAGAATTGTGCTTTGGATTTTGTGTGTTAGTCATAAGCAGTGTCACAGACAAGATATACTGTGTACCAGGCTATATTCATTCATTCATTTATTCACTCATTTCACATTCCATTGATCATATACAGATGTGGAACTAGTCACGTATACACTTAGCATAATAAATAAAGCAAGTGTACATTCAGCATAAGTTGTGTCTTATTGTAGTGTCACAGGATAGTTACATTAACAGTTATAAGTGCTGTGATTAGGATAAGTGTAAGTAATAATATGAATAAAATTAATATAATAGTTAATTGTGTATTAAAATATTCCTGCAGACTACAAAAGGAACTATGTGACAGATATGTTTTTAGAGCTAGTTTGAATTTATTCTTATCACCAGATAAACCTTTAATGGCTGTAGGTAGATGACTGTAGATCTTAATTCCTGAATAATAAACACCCTTTGGGTATATTGCCAAGTTTACCGTAGGTAGGTACAAATTGGAAGTTTGCCTTGTATTGATTTTATGTATTGTGAGTTAAACAGAAATTGGTCTTTATATTTAGTAACAAATAAAAGTATTGAGAATATACATTGGGATTGAATTGGAAGGATATTTAATTCCTTGAATAGTTGTCAACAAGAGACATTCTTACTTGAATTCATAATTATTCTAATTATTCTTTTCTGAATTTTAAATACATCTTCACTATGAGATGAATTGCCCCAAAATATAATTCCATAAGATATAATTTAGTGAATACGTGAAAAATATGTATTTCTCAGTACATCTAGAGACATAAATGGCTATATTCCACAGCAAGGGGTGAAATATGGATGAAAGACAGGTGAAATTATTTACAATACTGGTATAGTAAAGAAAGTTAAGGTAGATACTTGAACACATGTTCACATCACATCACAGTTAAGACTGCAGTGTCTGTGTTACACACAACTGGGTACGATCTTTACGCAACTGAACAAAGTTACATCCAGTGTGAGCCCTTCTCTAAACAGGGGAAATCACTGAGACACTTGCAAGTGGAGGACTGGAATATGTTCTTGTTGCATGAATCAAGCAAGCACAAGCAAGTAATGTTTCTGTAAGAGGCCTTGCATATTGCTGCTAATTTGGGAACAGACAATGTTACTACGTCTAATGATGGGATCAACAGATTTAAGAAGAGATATGTCATTATTTGTAGAACTGTAGCAAGTGAATGGAAGAGGGTCGATTTAGAATTTGCACATGACTAAAAAAAAACAGCTGGCTGTTACAGAAGGTTAAAGTATATGACTTCTGTTATATAATGTTGATAAGACGTGTTTGTCATGGTACACAGATTCTTAACACTGTCTTTTTTACCAGTCTACTCCTGGAAGCTTTCCCCCACCAATATTACAAACATCCTGCCACATAATAGTGTTTTCTGTGTCATATTTTTGTTCATGACATTCTCTGATATCTCTTCTCCTACACATACAGGATCAGCATCTTTTTTAAGTTTCATACAAATTAATTTATATCTGGCAGAAGTAAGGTTGGACATAAAAATACAGAAAAGACATAAAATGATACACGGTCATACTTCCCCCGCCTTACCTGCTTAGGCAACTCCAGTCACCACTTTTCAGCACCCTCCTACACAGTCTTTTCTCATATATACTTTGTAAAGCACAATGATGAGATCTCAACATCCGCCACTCGCATAATTATAAGTCTCTTAGAGCCAACACTGTAAACCTGATGATGGCCTTCAAGTAGTCTGAAACATGTTGTTTCTTTAACACCCAGCTAATAAACAAGTTGTGTTCTGACATACATTTGTCCTTTACTTCATGATACATATTTGTAAAACTGCACTGGTGCAGCTGTTGCAGTCATACACACACATACCCGCGGACCCCCAACTGCATTCTCCAGCTTCTGACACTGTTCTATGGTGCTGCAGTCCTGCCATATTGGACTGTCGGCGACTGAGAATGCGTTTCGCAACTGCTCGTGCAAGAACTTGTGTGGCTGCAATGACTGGAGTGTCTGGCGCGCTCCTCTCTGCCAGTACACAGAGCCATGTTGCTGTACAGACCAGACACACGGGTGTATTAATGCCTTCCTCCTGGTTAACCACTTAAAACATGGTGGTTACTATATACAGAACATGCTCTAATGTTCAGAAAGCCATAGCATGTATTTATGTTTCATGTGATACTCTAAACAAACAGCAATTATTTCCCTAAGTAGCATCAAACAGCTACCTTTGTAGTGGAAATGCAGTGTGTCATCTCTGAAGTAGTAACTCAGATTTTAGCCAGATTTCCTTTCTGGGGAGGAGGATGAGGAGGAGGAGGAGGGGCAGAAGGAGGAGGAGGAGGAGAAGAAGGAGGAGGAGGAGGAGAAGAAGTTACATTATGAGATCATGGTGTTGTGTGTGAAACTCCATGTCACTTATAGAAAAGATAGACACAATCTCTGAAGACTGCAGTATTCGAGCAATTCAATTATCAGTAAGCCAATTACACTGTATTTGTTCAATAACATGCGTACCGAAACAAAAGACATGAATGCTTCTCAGGACTCAAAAACCCAGTTTTAAGGTACCTCTCAGAATACTGCAACTACCACACCAATTCAAATTGTTTTTCAGCATACAAACCTTTTTCCATTTCTGTGTCATCAATGCTGTCATATCCAAAATGTTATAATGGCCATCTCAACACATTATCACCACATCCATTTCAACACATTATCACAGTATCTGGCAGCCAAACTTTATACTGCATGCTCATGATTCTGTCCATCATCCATAGTCTTTGGTTTACAATGAAAAACACCGCTTTTAGCTGACTTGCTCTTTCACCTCTACAATTTCTTGTCTCAAAGGAGTAATTATGACAAAAGATACAGGTTAACTTGAACAGAATGTCTGAGTCAAGGCGAGTAACATAGCCCTCACAGTTGTGACCTAACAGTTCAGTTTCAATTATCCATCCACTTTCTGGACACTGATGATAAAGGTGTCAGTGCACAACACATGTACAGCTTACCTGTGCAGTGCCTGATAACGAAGCTACTTTGCTGAAATCAACACCAGCAATCTTCAGCCGATCTAACAAGATGTCCAGAGCTTTCACCCACATCATGACTGGTGCTGTAACAGTGCAGCCATCCTTGTGCACTGTGGCTCCTGATGTAGTCCTTTAACATAACAACATTACCACACTGCACTAATTCTGTTAACTCCATACAATAAGAACCAACTGGATGCACTAGGTACTTTCAATTTATTTCAATAATTAACCTCTACATGTTTCAAGCAGACTTACTGCTCATCATCAGAGTAGTACCCCTTGATGATGAGCAGTAAGCCTGCTCAAAACATGTAGAGGTTATTCATCTCAGTATTTAACCAAATTGATGCACAAAATTTTGTGCATCAAGTTGGTTAAATACTGAGATGAATATACTGAGATGCACGGTCAGCAAAACGTCAAAACATGTAGAGGTTAATTATTGAAATAAGTTGGAAGTAACTAGTGCATCCTGTTGGTTCTTATTGTACAAATATATCACAATGCACGGTCAGCAAAACATTAAATTTGTTAACTCCATGCAGTAGTCTTTCTTCAGACGCTTTCAGGCCATCAACTATTCAAGAAATTCACCAAAATTTTTGATATCCTCCAGGTTCTGGACTGCATTTTAAAATCCTGCCACTTGTCTCTGCCCTCAGCCACATGAATCCAGTCCATACCTACCCATCCTGTATCCTTAACATGCATTTTAATATCATCCTCTCATCTATAAGGAGCCTGAATAGCGTTGTCAGTATTGTGACTAGGCTATGAGCTGGACAGTATGGGGTTCAAATCCCAGTAGGGAAAAGGGATTCATTTCTCCAAAATGTCCAGACCAGCAGGGCCAAACCAGCCTCCTATTAAGTAAGTACCAGGGGCTCTTGCCAAGGGGTAAAGCAGCTGGGGCATGAGGCCAACCACTCACCACCATCTATGATCAAGGTTAAGAATGAGTGGAGCTATGCCCATGTTCCCCATGTGCATCCATGGTGTGTAAAGGGGTAATTTCACCATCTACTTCCCATCTATGCCTGCTTCTTCCAAGGGGTCTCTTTCATTTGGGCTTTCCAACCAAAACTCTGCATGCATTTCTCTTCTCTCCCATGCATGCCACATTCTCTGCTCATAGCACCCTCATCCTGTTGTCATACTGTGTCCTCTTCACATGACAGGCCATGTTTCACACCCACATAAAATAGCATTAAGTTAATGTGTCTAAAACTAATTACTCTTAATGTGTTATAAAAGCAATGCATATTTAAAACAGTACCAAAAATACTGTTACTTAATCTGGGTTTGGTTAATGACACTTAGCCACTCAAACTAAACACCACAAACTATGGGATGGTCAGTGAATAATGAATAGGAAAGATATGGAAGGAAGTGGTTATGGCCTAATGTGAGCTACTGTCTAAGGATTTGTCTGGAAGGGCTAAAGAAACCCACAAAATAAGCCAGCAACTCTGAATATAACAGAATACTAGCTATATGACTGCTGCATGCAATAAGAATACCACTGGGCAGGAGTTACAGAGAAGGTAAACATACAAATATAGTTTTCTGTATACAAAATTGCCTTGGATTTTGTCACTGCAGCCCTGATTTATGACTGTGACATATTTGTAGACTATGCCATCTTGCGATGCTCACCTGAACTCTGGTAAATCAGTATCAAACTGAACAACAATTTCTTGGAGAAGTTCTAGGTCATTGTTTAACACTGCAGCCTTTAACTGCAAAAAAAAAAAAAAAACAAAGAAAGAACCAAAAAAACCAAAAACATAAGTTACTCACCTATGTACCATATTGTCAAAGTATTTAAATAC
>Ga0123354_10006531_pt1 | contig 17342 bp, 14 predicted proteins | sample TergutLab28metaG_2_FD_97872 | JGI IMG/M metagenome (GOLD analysis project Ga0123354, IMG submission 97872) | Labiotermes labralis P4 segment gut microbial communities from Petit-Saut dam, French Guiana - Lab288 P4 | ecosystem: Host-associated > Arthropoda: Insects > Digestive system > Gut ...
CGAACACCTACATTGAATCCAAAATTCAAGGACATCTCTCATATCAATTTTGCTTTTGTATAAAAAGAGTAGTTATGATTTTAGAGTAATATTTTTCATGTCAAAGTATGTATATATTTTTTTGGGCCACCCTGTATATGCGGTGTGATTGATTGTAATGAATGGAAGACAGAGAAATGCCATGAATGCGCAAATATGGGGAAAGAAAAACGGCTCAAATTATGATGGCAACTGTGCGTCACGTGACTTGCATTTCGGGACTTAGAAAATTTCAGGCTGATGGATTTTTGTTCGACTGAGTGTACATAAAAAAATTATATGTAAAATGAACTTTCCATTATTGACCATATTTGTTGCCTGGGACTTCTACCATGAATGTATCAGATTTTTATGAGACTTGTTGTATGGCAGTTTTACTGTATGCAAGTTTTATTTTATATTTAATTTATATTAAGACTGGCCAAAACACATGTTTGGTTGCCTGTTGCAAGACAGTTGGATTTACCTTGTCAGCAGATGAAACTGTTGCATAATAAGGTACAATTTTTAATGGTGAAAGAATGTGTTCTCTTTCTTACTGTGATGTATTGTGTAATTTCAGCCCTTTCCTCTTCCCATTTGAAACACGTCAACTGCTGTTCTATGCAACATCATTTGACCGTGATCGTGCTCTCCAACGCTTACTGGAGTCAACACCAGAGCTGAGCAGTTCAGATTCAACAGAACGGGTAACACCTAGGTTGGACAAAAGGAAGCGTGTCATTTCTCGAGAAGATATTCTTAAACAAGCTGAACATTTGATGCAAGAATTAGCTACATCAAGGGCCTTGTTAGAAGTCCAGTACCATGATGAGGTAGAGTAACATGTGATTAAAGATTGTAATTTGTTTAGTTTTGCTAGCTTATTAAAATAGAAACAGAATGTGATGAAATAAAATTGTAACAGGGCAACATATTTTGACAGTGTCATTTTCAGATTGGCCGTTTTATTTAACTGTTAGATATTAGGCGCATTCACATAGTCTTGTAATATAGCCTTTGTCATATCCATCTGCCTGTCCGTTTGTCCCCATGTACCATTGCACCTGCCAGTGGATGGATTTCTGTGAAATTAATCATGAGGACTTACATGAAAATTTGTCAAAAAAAAAACCCAAATTTGGTTAAAAATCAGACAGAATTTTTGGTCATTTTACATGAAGGTATTTTTGTTGTTGCCAGCAACATTAAATCACCACAAAAGTGCTTTCTTGGGTGAATTGTTATCAGACTTTTAGTTCATCTGTCTGTCTGTCTGTCCACATATATCAGCACTGTTCCCACTTGATGGATTTATGTGAAATTTGATATTGGGCACTTTGCGTGAAGACTTCAGTATGCTTGTTGTTCCGTGTGACATAAAACTACCGTAAAAGCACCCTCTTCAAATGGAATGATATCAGGCTTTTTAGTTTAGCTAAGGAAGTAAATAGTACACCAATATGCCGCAACGGTATGTTACACATAATGTACTGTTGTGATGTATACATTGTGTTGCTTGTTTACACTGCTTTCAAATTGCATGCTACACACTAAGCCAAAAATTATGCATCTCATTAATCCCAAGGATTTGGATAAACCTTTCGTAATGCCATGTCCACTGAAGTTAAATGCATCCATTGTTTTCTTTCATGAATTACGTGCAAAGTTATTCCAAGATACAGTTCAGAAGGGAATATGCAACTGCATGAAGTCTTAAGTTACCAAGAGCCAGTACTTAGCTGCTTGTGTTATATGCTGTTGAATGAGACATTGAAACACCAGTTTATGTTTTATCTTGGGAATGCTGAGATTTTAAGATAATTCATCATATATGATGGAGATGTTTCCATAGAAGCATAAATAAAAAAACACAAAGTGATGATTCTGCTCCTGTGATTATTACGTCCACCTAACATGAAAGGTAGGATATGTTGTAGCAGCTTCTTGTATGTTCCATTATGATATACTATAATACTCTTGTTTCTGATAACCAGTTGCTGCAGTATTCTGAGAATGGCACTGTACATGTGGTTCTTATGTGTCTTGCGTGCAGAGTGTGAAAATTCCAGTGACCAATTTCTGTGATTTTGTAAACAGTTGTATTTCAGATTCATTTTCTTTGTTTCTGGAGACTTGTTTGTGATGTAGTTATAGTGTATACACATTTAACATTTAGAATATAGAAGTTACAAGAATGTGGACTTGTTAGTGATCTTTGATTTTTTCATGTAATTCACAACTGTTCATAGATGTAACTTGTTTCTGCGTCGTTTTCATGCATCTTATCTCACTTGACTAACCTCAGTAACTTGGGAGGCAAATGAAATGTTGGATTGCTTGTAATTCTGAATCCACTGTTTGGTGTCAGGTTGGAACTGGCTTGGGTCCAACATTGGAGTTCTATGCGCTAGTGTCAAGGGAGATGCAGCGTGCAGACTTGGACCTGTGGCATGGTGAGCGGTCCACTTCACAGAACATTGGTGCATCAGGAGTAGCCACTAGCTACATTCATTCTGCAGTTGGCCTTTTCCCTTCCCCACTTGGACGTACAGCCAAGTCTAATCATGTTGCCAAAGTTAAGAGTAAATTCCGCTTTCTTGGCAAGTTTATGGCTAAAGCTGTAATGGACTCTCGAATGGTAAGTACAGTGTGATGTCAGCTAGATGAACTGTTTATTTACTGCGAATGATGCCCGCTGTGTTGTACTACAAAAACTTTTTCTGAAAGGGGAATTTGCATACTTTTTAGACATGGCATCCCCATTTGTGTATATACACATATTTTTCATTCTTCTTCATTTATATGGGAATTTGCATAAATTTGTTAAGCTCTGGAAATGGCACGGTTTTAAGAGCCTTGTGTTGTATTTTGGAAATTGATATTTGTTACTTGAAGTGCCTGTACAAATGCAAACATGCACTCTTGTTTACACAAGGATATAGTTGACACAGCGAAGTTTTAATTGTTCAATAAAGCCATCGGCCTTTCAGGTCATCATCAGGTTAACACATGCAATTTAAGACGTAAAAGAGTTATACAAAAATGCATTGCTATTTGGAAATTGAGATTGCAGGTTTTACGAATCGCTATCCACGTTTACATTTTAAGTGTAGTTAAAAATGTTAGCAAGGAATTTTTTTTTGATTTCTGTTTTATGTCTTAAATTGCATGTATTAGCCTGATGTTGACCTGCAAGGTCGAAACATGTCACTTTATTTTAAACACGTAGTTGAGTCAGCTATGTTCTTACATAACCATTGGTCTGGAATGCACAACAGGGATGTCCAGCCTTAAAATAAACATGTACTGCCACACATTTTTCTCATACATACCAGATGAAATGTAGAAGATACTAGGCTTTCACAGTGCTAATATGAATTTTGTTGCTTCACTTTGAAGTTGAAGACAAGGATCTTTGAAGTAGTATGCTTTCTTCTGGGTAATTCCTCGGTGTCTGAATTTCATATAAAATTCAGACACCGGGGAATTACCCAGAAGAAAGCATACAACATTCAGAACACGGCGAAAGTTTGAAATCAAAAGTCTTTGAAGTAGTCTACATTGGCATATCTGGGATAGCAGTCCAGAATTACTGTATTGAATGATCAGTATATTTGGCCAAATAAATGTGTAGTTTACACATGCCTTGTTTTGGAAGAGTACTTAATTGTGTAGGAATAATAGGCACTTAACTTTGTTAACAACTTAATACGGTGTGCTGGTGTCTGTGACAGAGTTATGTAAATGAGGCTCAGGCAAAGAGATTTACACTTTTTGTATAGTAAGGCAAGTTTTTTTTACAGCTTGACCTGCCATTCAGTGTGGTGTTCTACCGGTGGCTGCTGGGCCAGGAGTCCACACTGTCTCTTCCAGATTTGGCACATGTTTGCCCAGAAGTGCACCGCACATTGTGTCGCCTTCAGAGTGTTCAGCGCCTCAAAGATCAGATTGACAGAGATCCTGATTTGACTGCTAGTCAGCGTAAGAAGTGGGCAGAGAAATTAGAATTGGATGGTTGTCCCATACAGGACCTGGGCCTTGACTTTACTTTGCCTGGTCATGGGGGCATTGAGCTTCGTAAGGGAGGGAAGGATATCTCCCTTACTGTGCATAACATAGATCAGTATACAAAGGTTAGTGCGCTAAGTACACACTGGAAAGTTATATTTTACAACATATTTGTATGTGCTGTGTACACATAATTTTCAGGTAGTCTTGACAGTCTTCATTTTGATCTGTGTGGAACCGCAGAGAGAAAGGAGGATATGAGTATTCAGTAATTAAAAACGTCAAAATTAAAAAAAATATGTAGTTTTCCATCACATTGATTGGCTGTCTGCAGGTGATTAGATCTAGAAATGTAGTCTGATAGGGCACACCTAATTCTTGCACTTGGAAGAAATTTACCAGTATCAGCATCACACAATTTTGGGTACTCAAACAGCAAGACAGGTTATTTTGATAGTGTTTATTCTTTGCAGTGTAATGGGATTCTTATTATTAGAGCCAACAGTTCACACATGCAAAGTATGTATAAGAAAAATGCAGTCTTTGCTTCGGCAGTTGACTGCCATCTTCAAGGTGCAACATCTCAAACATTATGAAGCCATTTTACACATGCGCGCGCATTTTAAATTATACATATTTTAGGTGTTGCTCCTTGCAGATGATGGTGACGGCTGAAACATGTAGGAGGCAAGATTTGATATTTCTTATATATATATATTTTGTATGTGTAAATTGTTAGTTTTAATAACAAGAAGCTAAACGGGGTTTACATTTCTTTGTTATTGAAGGCACTGTTGCAGAGGAATTGTCACTGTATTTTGCTTATATTGCAAACACAGTGCAATCTTATGATTATGTGGTATGTGGATTAAACCCATCACCCCTTCATATGGGTATTGAAATCTGTAAATTCTAGATATCATAATCAGTTTTGATAATGTTTGTCTTTTCATTAATATACCAGTTGACGAAGTAATCAGGAATCAGCTCCACAGTGATCACACACTAGCAGAATAATACTTCTTGTAGGGCAAAGCCATTGTGGAGTGTTTGGAAGTTTTAGAACTGCCTGCCCTTAAGTGGATGTTCAGCAGAAATATGGCACCACCATGGTGCTCTTTCTGTTTCCAGTACTTTAGTATAATCTTTATGGAGCATTTTGAGAACTTAACTCCAGACATTGCAAATCACAAACCATGACTGCTTTGATGCATAGATGATATACTTTTCAACTGGCCACATGGTGCAGATAGGTTACAGGAATTTTTGAATCACATAAGTAGTTAAAGATCTCCATCCAGTTCACCATGGTAATTGAATCAGAGTACAGTTGCTTGCCTGAATGTACTTGTCCTTGGAAACAGACTGGCTTTAAGCACCAAGGCTTACAGAAAACCCAGTCTGGCCACCACCTTAACTGTCAATGTGGTAAGCCAACTCATGTCTGAAGAGGGGTTGTATATATCCTCTTACAATTGCTGCTGCCATGCACTAAGTCCATGCAAGATCTGTTCAGTGAAATTTAAAGTCTGACATGAACTGCAGCTTAAGGGATATTCCCAGTGGCATTTCATGGGAGGAAGTAATGCAGAATATGAAGTACAGCTCAAGGTTTTGTACTTACTATGTATGTGAGGGACATTTCTGAGGTTAGACATACAAGGAATTCTGAAATATTTACCATGTACAAGTCGACAGTGGTAATACAACACCATCTCTTTACACTAGAACATTCTCTGAAACCTTCCTTTAGTTGTGTATGGTGTTATTTCCAACATGTTTGTGCCTTTTCTCAGCCATCTTCAGGGAGATTGTTCATGTAAATCATTGGGAAATACTGTTGGTTTTAGACATGTGATGTGTTAACATGAGATGTTCTACAAATTTCCATGAATTATAGTTACAATAGGTCAGTAAAAGGAAAAATTGTTGGCAGAACTTGGTTTGTAGAGGGGTTATCATGCATGCCTTGGACAGAACAACAGGATACAAGGACTACCTGGTAAAGAAGCAGCTGAGAAAGCTGAAAATGGAAAACTTTAACAGAGTCAATGGCATCACATTAAGCTGAGCCTGGTATGCTATGACCAGTATGTTAACCAACTAGGAAGCAGGACCAGGCAGAAGGAGCACTTTACTCCACCCACCAGTGCCAAGTGGCCTGTGACCAACTATGAGCCAAGTTTTTGGGCAGGTATATGTATATGACATGGAGTGACATCTGAGTTATTCATTTCCATGATGATGAGAACAGAGATGGTTCTTGAAATGCTGGTTCACTTACTGTTCAACCACCTGGTGTGTCTGCCAGCCTGGGAAAGTTTTAAAAGAATTCAGTCACTGAAAGCTTCAGATTATATACCCTCTTCAGAGTTAGCTTATGAGAACCAGACCAAAAATGATCTACAGCAGAAGTACAGTGCATCCATAGCCCATAGCATCCTCTGTCAACATGGCAGCAGCTGTGTTGATGAAGTGAGCTGACAGCTAAGCATGTAACCATGGGAACATGTGTACATTTTCAAAGAGGGTCTTACAGATAAATGTAGTGGCCTAGCATGCTGGTGTAGGTCATCAGGGAGGTTGGAATGAAGCTAGGATTTTGTCAGATTTTAAACCAACACCAGGTGTTGTAGATACATGGAAATGAGTTATGTGACATGTTCTGTAAATCCAGTTAGCCAGATTAAAGTGGAAATTTTACCCATTTGAATTATCATAATCATCAAATTATATGGAAGGTCAGTATGATTTTGCAGGTTCTACAAGTTTGCTTTAGTTTCATTTGTTGGTTTCATTTTTCTTCCATGAAGATGCTAGCACCAGGCATGTAGAACATGAGCCAGGTGAAGTTGCTGTGATGTGTATGTAGGAGAAAGTTGAAGTGAGAGTCATGGAGTGGGAAGAAAAGAACCGTCAAGCAGTTGTAAAAGCGGCTTAAGTTTCCCTGTTCAATAAGTTCATTTTGTTCAGAGTTATACTTGTGTTCTGTACTCCTTCCAATCTCTTAAATTTTCACATTTTGGTCCTACTAGTTTTTATGTTGGGAGTGACTAGTCAGTTTTAGAGGCATTCCCATCTTAGACATATATTCCTCTGCTGAGTTAGATGTGCAGAAACCAGAACACCCAGTAATAAAACTTTGAGACTTACCATCACACACATGCACACACACTTCAATCTTTCCCGTGTACAGCGATTTTTATTATTATAGTTTTATTTATATTTTAAAAGACGGCAGTATCTGTTAATATATCAGCATCATGTGATTGAAGAAAACAAAGGAGTTTTCTAAGAAATGTCTGAATTTTTCATTTTATTTTGAAAATTAGTTGGTGTGCTATTGGTTCCTGATGGAAGGTGTATCACGTCAGATGGAAGCTTTCCGGGAAGGTTTTGAGACAGTATTTCCACTGTCACACCTGCAGATGTTCTACCCAGAAGAACTGGAGGCTGTTTTTTGTGGTGGTGGATTGGCAGCAGGTGGCAGTTCAGGTGGCTGGGATGTTAAAACATTAATGGAATGTTGTCGTACTGATCATGGCTACACACCTGATTCACGTGCCATTCGCTTCCTCTTTGAAATCCTCAGTCTGTATGACCATGAAGAACAGAGGCTGTTCGTCCAGTTTGTTACTGGTTCTCCTAGACTGCCTGTTGGAGGTTAGTAAAATATAGTTGTCTGTGTAATATGATACAGATTCTTCCAAGTTACCTGAATATTTGTACAGGAAAATCTTATTAATTAAGTGTCAGTTTGGTCTCTATAATACACCAAAGTGGGTTCAATGCCCCAGCTACTTCAAGTTGCATGTAATATTGTGAACTGCAGTTTATTTTACAGTAAATGTTATATCATGCTTTCTGCATGTTGTTGAGGCAGGGCAAATAGCAGCATTGATTAGTAGTATTAGATATCAAAGATACTGGAGAATCTGTGATAGAAAACAAAGGGAAACATAAACCTCAGTCAGAAGGACATCAGAGTTACTTGGTTAGAAATAGGAGTTGAAATGTTCATGTGATAATCTGTGTGTTAGTGTTCATCTCCAGTTTTGGTCATGAAACGGAAGTGCCAAGACTTGAATGTGTAGATTGAAGTAATATGTATTGTGTAACGGAAACATAGGAAGGAAATAAGCACGAACATCAACATTGTTAACCATTGCATGAACAGAGGCAGATGACAGTCACCTATTTTGTATGATAAAAGATCAGTGCACAGAAACGCATCTGCATTTGAAGTAAAAAATTTGACTTTGTACGCTTTGAGTGGTTTTGTCACGAATCATCAGTTACAAGACCAATGATCAAGGCAAAGTCAATCAGTATATAGTATGCCTGAAGACTGAGAAGTTTCAGTGTCCTGAAAAGGCTTTATCATTTTAAAAGGAGAAGAGGTATTAGTATATACAAAGTGTTCATTGGCTCACCTGTGTTCGGAAGTAGCCTATAACAGCATACATTTGTGTGGACATGTCACTGTACAACCTCGTGCATTGCAGTCACACACCATATGGTGGACAGGACTTGTGCTTGTAAAGGACAGTCCCAAGTAAGTGTTTGGCTATGAGTAGAAGTTGTGTGAAGTGTGAGAACACCTTTAAATAATGGTAAAGATGTTGAGAATGTTGAATTCATAGTGTTACATGGTCGGACAATAAAGTTTGCGAACTCATCGCTGTAAAAGTGCTACATACCTCATTGCTGAATACCACCATGGTCACCTTCAAAGTACTCCCCTTGGGAAGCTATGCACCAATACCAGTGCCTAGTCCACCCTTCAAAACAATTTTGGAACTGGTTTTGTGGAATGGCCTTCAGAGCTACCGTTGTGTTACTCCTGATGTCTTCAGTGTCATCAAAATTCCTTTCTTTCAATATTTCCTTCATCTTTGGGAACAGAAAAAAGTCACTGGGGGCTAGATCCAGTGAATAGGTAGGGTGTTCCAACACAGTTATTTGTTTAGTAGCTAACAACTTGCTCACAGACAGTGGCATGTGAGCATGGGCATTGTCATGATGCAAGATCCAGGTCGTTTCCATCTAACTTTTTCACACAGCCTTTCCAGTACTTCCAAATAGTAAACTTGGTTGACTGTCCGGTTGGTACAAATTCATAATGAACAATCCCTCTAATATCAAAAAAAGTCAGGAACATTGTTTTGAATCTTGATTTGGACTGACAGAATTTTTTTGGTTGTGGGGAATTGGCAGTCTTCCATCGTGCAATTTGCCGCTTTGTTTCAGGGTCATATTGGTAGACCCACGTTTCATCACCTCTGATGACATGGCCCAAAATGTCATCTTGCCTCTCCAAAAGGTCTTGGCAAATTGTGACTCTACTTTGCTTTTGTTCTTTGGTGAGCTCCTTTGAGACCATTTTTGCACACACCTTCCTCATGTCAAGATCTTCAGTTAAGCTTTTCCTAACTGTTTCTCTGTCAATGTTCACTTGCTCTGCTATGCTCGTGACAGTCAGCCAACAATTTTCACGCACAATTTGAAAAGTTTTTGCAATGTTTTCTTGAGTTTTGCTTGTTGCTGGTCATCCTGATCTCTCTTCGTCAGTGACACTTTCTTCTTCCCTCAGAAAAACGTTTCACCCAATGTAAACTGCTGTTTTCTTTATAGCATTATCCCCATAAACTTGCACTAACATCTCTCTGATTTCGTTTCCACTCTTTCCAAGTTTAACAAGAAATTTAATGTTCATTCGCTGCTCTAATCCAAGCTCCGACATTCTCGCGGTAGCACACCAAAACACACGCAGACAGTAATAGATGCCACTCAGAAAGAGACTGCCGTAGATCAACAATAACACAACTGTGACATGCTGATATGTCAGCATCATCAAACCATACTACGGCTTTTGTCCAGTGCTGCCATGGCAAGCGCACGGCGAGTTCACGAACTTAATTGTCCAACCACCTATGTCAGAGCCATGCTAGAAAGAATACTGCACTGCCATATTCATTTTTCTTAAACTGTGGTGTCACACTTGGATGTGCATAATTGGAATTAAGAGATGGAGTGAAGATTATTTAGTGTAACTGTTTCTGGAGACAAGTGCCTGTTAACATAAGCATCTTCACATATTTTGTATACTCAAGTACATTCTGGTCTGTAAGGGCATGTGATTTTGGTGGGGCGAAGTAGAAGGACCATCTGATCCATGCTATGAACTTGGACAGAGATGGAATTAAAAGCCTAAAGATTCTTTTCACCAGAAAATTATAATGAATTGTCAAGCAATTTGGAGTATGTGGATTCAACTTTTGACATGGCAGGTATAATTAGGCAGTTGCCACTACACAAGAAGGAAATGAAAGGGAAGGCATTCAGATTTAACTGCTTCCTGAATCTCCCCATCTTTCAGATAAAGAATTATTGATAATAATGGCTGTAACTGAGTGTATGCTAAATAGTGGGGTCTGTGATGACAACATAGTGGAAGCACTAGATGAACTGGAAGTTGCTTCTACAACTATAAAACACTACACTCAACAAATCAGTACAATTTCCTGAAAAAAGAATGTCATCCACATTGTCTAGTACTGTGCCTTGTCTCATTCTTTTAGGCAAATTCTCAAAATTGCAAAAAGTGACTTAGCTTCATCATGTCTGTCCGTTCATCCACATGGAACAACTTGGCTCCCACTGGATGGATTTTTTTAATGAAATTTGATATTTGAGTATTTTAAAAAAAAAAATGTGAAATTCAAGTTTCATTAAAGTCTATCGAGAAAAACGGGTACTTTACATGAAGACATATGTACATTGAAGATATGTTGCTGAATTCTTAGAGTGATAAATGTTTCAGACAAAACTTAGAGAAAATAAAAACACACATTCCCCCCCCCCCCCCCCAAAAAAAAACCACAAATGAGGTAAAGGGCAAAACAAAACACAAAACAAAAAAAAAAAAAAAACACCATCCCCCCCCCCCCCCCTTAAAATCAGGCCATGTATGAGATAATGTGCAAAGACAAGCCACAGATGACAACATAATAAGGTGCATGTGCTTTGCATGCTGGATAACTAAGGCTACAAATACACACTTGAAATCTGTATTATTTACTGCTTTTCCAAGGCAACAGTGGTTATGCAAATGTACTGCACAAAAAAAGGCCTGCACTTCATGATCATATGCATCACATTTTTCTGGCAAAAGGGAAAGTTTTCCTGTGCTTAATTAACTATCATGCCATGAGTGCATGTGTGTGAGTGGAGGTTATAGTTCCACCCATTCCTAACCTCAGCAGTGAATTCCACTGTCTGGAAAAATCTGCATCAGAGAGAGATTTATTGTGTTTGAGATTATCCACAGTAACAAATTTCTGTCTTTTCTTGCCTACCTGATTGACAATCAGTTTCTGAAGACGTGTGGTGTGTGGAGTACTTCGTTGGCCAAGGATCTGGTTCTGAATGTGTTCTGGACTTTGCATTTCCATTACAGCTACCCTTATATCACTCATTGACACTTTTGCTCCCAGCACTACTCACAAGAAAACAAAACACGAAAAAACAAGAAAGTATTGTTCATGTGCACGAACAAGATTTCAGAAGGGACTGCAGACTGTGTCTAGTATGGGAACTACATGGTCATCCATGTGAAGTATTGGGTTTGTTTTTGTTTCACCTTGTACTTGTATGATCGTGGTAGGATGTAGCAGCTTGAACAACACAGCCACATCCAACCATGGTCAGATATGGGCACAAATGTGTTTACTGATGTCTTAATTAATTTGCACTAGTATTAGTTGTAAGATCATTAATGGAATGTTTTATAATGACCACCATGTATAATGCTAATGATTTCTTTATTATTCAGGATTCAAAAGTCTGTCGCCTCCTCTAACAGTTGTACGGAAAACACTGGAAACAAACATGAACCCTGATGACTTTCTGCCATCTGTAATGACATGTGTGAACTATCTCAAGCTGCCGGATTACTCGTCACTGGAAGTTATGCGAGAGAAGCTTGGCCTTGCTGCCAGGGAAGGTCAACATTCCTTCCACCTATCCTAGTTGTTTTACTCCAACCCACTTTGCTATCATACTCAAATCCTAGTTCAGTCTCATGTTAGTTCAACACCCAGGTGTATAACTTCTGTGGGACTATTACAAAGCCCTTTATATTGAAGTCTTCAGTTCCAACTGTTGCCTTGTCCAGTCACCCCAGATAAAAGTACCTCATATTTCCATGCACATCAGAGGAGCTTTTCTTTGAACCACAAATTATTTTCCCGTCAGTTGAAACTTAATTAATATCCTTTGTATGCAAGAATATTGGAAACATCCCATGTGTTCCAGATGTATGGGCACTGATACATGCATACCTACATTCTGTCAAATTAGTACCATATGTGTACCATAATTGAAGTCTGGGGGGGAATATCCAATCTGAACTTGCACTTCACCAGCAGAATACCGATGTTACAGAAAGGATAAGAATCTTTAAACATTGGCTGAAGCTATTAGTGCCATCAGCACTGTAGAAACAAATGTCTTTTTCACTCAAGCTCCATCCCCATCAAAACAGCGTATTATTCCAAAGTTAAGAAGCTTAAGTACAACAGTAGGAGAAGTACGAACTGGATGTGAAGAGAGGACTAATAGTGATGATATTGATGTGATAGACAACCAGCGCTTTCGTAATAGAGCACAAGTGTTGTACAATGAAAGTGAACACATATAGAAGTGTGATGCATATTTCTAATGGCAGACAAGACCAAATTTCATGCTCTATGTGAATTAGTTAGGGTGTGCATTGTGTGTGTGTGTACGTGTATATTCGTGTGTTTGTGAACGTACATTCTGGAGGCTGTAAGATATTATATCAGAAAAAAAACTTCATTTCTTTAATATGTGTCCTCCACAGTATGAACCAGTTTTAAAATACATATTCCTAGAGGTAAAATTTCATGCACTGTGAAGAATGCCGTGAATTCTGTGAAGTTGTGAGAATTGGTGACATTTGGAGGAAGATATATATATATAATATATGTTAATTAATTTTTTAAACTAGTCTTTCAAAGCAAGTTGGGTTTATATTTCTGATTTGCATTCACAGTGTCATTTTTTATATATAAATATGTATAAAACTGCCCAGGTAGCTAGGTTCATTTGCATTGCTGCTGAGAGTTGAAAACTGTGAAAGATTTTTCTGGTGGGCATCCACTGTGAAGCAGAATGCAGTTTATAGTGTACTTTTCAAATTACAAGAGGAACTCTCATTTCAACTGATAAGAATGCGACTACAAATTTCTTGCCACTTGGCTTGTTTGTTGCTTGCAAATCCTCCTACAAAAATTTATTATCATGAATGAGCCAGGCAATGAAAAGAAAGTGGCAGGGATGTATGATTGAAAGTTAATGTACACATAGTTGCTGAAGCGGAAACTACCCCAGAAATTATTTGTAAGCCACGGGTGGTATCACAGTTGGCAAGTCTGTATTTTCTTACTTCCATATGCCCAAATAAGCCACATGGTAAAAGAAAAGATCAAAGAATTTTAAATATTGTTTGTGTTTAATGTTACTGGTGCCATAATTTTTTTTTTTTTTTGTTGACACAAGTAACACTTGGAATTAAGTATGTTTACATAAGTTTCAGTTGCTGCATTCAAAATATTGTTTTATTCCCATCTCTGGGTTTTGTTTAATTATTAGGACCTCTGTTTCGTCCCATACATATACATATGCATATATACTATAATACATTCACAAATATCAAGCATTGCGATAAATCCCATTGTAATATGGTTTGCACAGCATTAATTTTTGAAACACATTCAGTTCACTCTGTAGAAGATACACCTTTGTTTTCCTCTCAGAGGTTTAATTTCATTTTGTTCTTCATAAACATTGTGTACAGGTATGCAGAATGTCCGAGCTGTATGTCTGAGTTAATAGTGTTTAAAAAGTTTTATTATTTGGTAAACTAATTTTTGTTGTATAAAGCTGTTTTCCAATTCATTCCTCTATATAAAATATGTATTACATTACTTTTTACTTTTCTGTGGGGGTGAATGTTTTGGACCACAGTAAAAGTCAGTTTATAATTTTTGAACTGCACTGATTTCATATCCTCCTTATACCCATACAGTATGTTTTTGCGATGACCATTATCAAAACATCTAAGGTACTTTATGCTTCAATTTCAAGGTTGAATGTTCATGATTTTGCTTAATGTTAAGACTTGTCTTCCATTTTGTGACTTGAGTCATGACATGATTATCTTTTTCTTTTTTAAGTGGAAATATTAAGATATACCCAAAATGTAAGAAGCTGGACAAAGTCAGGGCTAAGATCTTTGCTGTTCTGAGATGTTATACAGCATTGATTAGTAGTAACATTCCAGAAAAGTGAAGACTGCATTTACACCCTGGCAGAAGTTGGAAAACATGCAAAGTGGAGCTTGTACTAAATGATCAGAATTTAAAATAATAAAAATAAATTGTTCAACTAATTGGCTTAAGCCCAAACAAGGGTCAAAATTTAATTTAAGTTACCTGTTACACATTGTTTCAGATCTAGTATCAGCTTCAGAACGTGTAAGAAGCCAAAGTACTTCTTTTGAATATGAAGGATACCATGAAGTCAGAATTTACTCATTGATATAGTCCAAATTACTGTGCTGTATTTTCTGATTGAGTTTTTGGTAACCATGGATGTTTCAGAACCTTTGTAGACTCAACAGTGCAATTAAATTCTGCTTTTAAATTTTGCAGTACACATACCACTTTATGGAAGTGTTAATTACTCTTGATGTACTCATTTTTGGCACCCTTACTTTGGGTTTAAGGGCACAAATTGTGGTCATGTTATTTGTTATAAATGGTTGTATCGCAAATATATACTACTAGACCCTATAGCAATCAGGCACTGAAGAATTACACAGTTTGGAATAATTAAAAATGTTTCTGTGCACTTGTATACAGGGTGTACCAGGAGGAACCTGCCACACTTTGGGAGAACATTCCTTAGGTTAAATTCCTTTAATGTAAGAAATTATACATATATATCCAAAGTTTAATGTTGTGGAGATAATGATGTGTATTAAAATGAGGAGGAATTGGTAGTTTCTCTAATTTTAACATCTCTACTAACATATCTATGTGGTGTAAAGACATTAATTAAGCTAGAAAAAATTGTGACAGTTGCATGAACATCATCCTTAGGGTTCCAAGTACTTTACCTAGCACTTGAATGTCCAGCAGTATTGTCATACTTGTTTAACATGATTGATGACATGTTTTTATATACCACTTTCCAGTACTAAATACCTGTTTGAGAATAACTGCAGTTTCTTCCCCACATTGTCATGCATTGTTAAGCATGCATCAATAGGCAGTGGATAGCTGACACGTTGTTGTCAGGATGGTTGTGTATGTGCTCTGCTGCTGCAGAAGTATGACAAAGCAGTGCTGCTCTTGAATCAGCCTTTGTTTTCTACACTTATGTGTCCTCATATAACCCCACAGATGGTAATCAGTCAAGTGGCCTAAGGTCCGGCAACGTTGCTAGCCATGCATAGAGTCCTCCACGACCTAACCAGCAGTTAGAGAAACATAAATACACCCTCACACAAGAAGTGTAATGTGGTAGAGCCCCATCTTGTTAGAAGCATATCTAACCCCTTACCATGATCAGGATATGGTAACTCATTCCTCAGGAAGAATGCATATGTAGCCCATGATACTGTTGTCAAAGACAAATGGTTTAATTATTTACTTGTTGCCAAATGAATTACACTGTACCTTCACTGAAAATCTCCTTTGGAAATCAGTTACTCTTGTTTTAAAGGATTTCTGTGATAACATGTATGTGAATTTTGTGAATTATTTATACTGTCCTGGGTAAACAATGCTTTATCCATGAATACGTGATGCTTGATAATTCAGCGTGTACACTAATCCAGTGGCAAGGTCTCTGGTTCAACATGTTGACACCCCTGATCATGATTAGGATCTAAATCTTTGTCATGTAGAGTTCACCACACTTATGCAAGAGGTAATTAATAGAAATGGGGAAACATGGACTTCCTGATCATCTTGAGGATATTCCCTCATATGTTCATGTTAGTCACTACTTCTGTACACACTGCTCAGAAACACATGGAGAGAATCAATTTCATGCACTGTCTGGTGAATACAAGAAAATTTGTCCTTAGATAGAATCCTTCATTAGTTAAAATGCTTGCGGTATCCTTTGACATCAGCATGTGCATTGCCATGATGAAATCCCTGCATGAAATGCATTGCACAATATTGGCTGTGGTAAAGCACAGAAGGCATTGTTATAACACCTTACGGTTAACTTGAAATATGACAGTTATTCAGTATGAAGTCATGGCATGAACTGGCCTACATATGGTGTGGCTTGGAAGTTGGCTTAAAAATGGACCTGTGCTATTTACAGATAACATTGCTCAACAGGTACAATATGTGGAACCACAAAAAGACATTGCTGTTATTTCCATAATGATTTATCTTTCTAAACAAGCATGTTTGGGTATATCATTGTAAATTAACTAAGGATTGTTCTCCCAATGTATGGCAGATTTCTCCCGGTACATCCTGTATAACTGGAAGTTCTTATATATAAGGTAAAGCAGTCCCGTTACAGGCCTGGAGTGGCCCAGAGTGTTCCAGGAAATTAAGGTTCCCAGATTTCATGACACTGGTACAGGATGGTGGTAAGGTTGTCAGCCTTATGCACTGGCTGCCTTTACTTACTTACTTACTTCCTCCATGGTGCAGAGTCCTTGAGAAGCTAACTGGTTTGCAGCTAGTCAAGAAATTCCCCGCATTTCACAGAACCCGAAGGTTCATTACCGCACTCACAAGCATCCACCACCTGTCTCTATCCTGGGCCCGCCCAATCCAGTCCATATACCCACATCCCACCTCCTGGAGACCCATCCTAATATTATCCACCCATCTATGCATAGGCCTCCCCAGTGGTCTCTTTTCCTCCGGCTTCCCCACCGAAGACCCTATACACCCCCCTCTCCTCACCCATACGCGCCACATGCCCAGCCCATCTCATTCTTCTCGATTTTATCACCCGCACAATATTGGGTGAGGAGTACATAACATTTAGCTCCTCGTTATGCAGTCTCCTCCATCCCCCGTTACCTCATCGCTCCTAGGTCCAAATATTCTCCTCAACACCATGTTCTGAAACACCCTCAGCTTCCTTTCCTCCCACAATGTCAGCGACCAAGCTTCACACCCATACAAAACAACAGGCAAAATTATAGTTCTATATATCTTGATCTTTAAATTTTTGGATAGCAACCTGGA
>Ga0123354_10006532_pt1 | contig 17340 bp, 14 predicted proteins | sample TergutLab28metaG_2_FD_97872 | JGI IMG/M metagenome (GOLD analysis project Ga0123354, IMG submission 97872) | Labiotermes labralis P4 segment gut microbial communities from Petit-Saut dam, French Guiana - Lab288 P4 | ecosystem: Host-associated > Arthropoda: Insects > Digestive system > Gut ...
AGAATTTTAGACACTTTAATTCATATGTGGTAATTATTATTCACTTGGCAATGGACTGGAATGAGATGAATCAAGGATTGATTCATAGAAAACTTTCTGATATTTCTTGGTTGTTTATAGGCCATAAGTTAGCCCACTGAATAGAAATATCTCATCATTAAACGTACCACATGACCAATACATGTTGTGCCAGTTGTTTGTCATTAAAATTCATAAACATAAAAACACTCACTGAATAAACTGTTAAATCACAAGAAAAATGGTAAGTCCCTATGCATGTAAGAAGCAGAGTCTTTAAAGTGAGAAGAAAAAAAATTTGCACAACCTCACACAATGTGAAGCCCAACAAAGAATAAGAAAGGTGTGTGAACGTCCGAGGAGAATGGATAAGATTTATAAATGAGGAGTTGTATGGATTATACTTTTCATTAAATATTACTAGTGTGAGGATATGAAGGCGACTCCAGTGGCACTTCATGCGGTAAGCTTGATTGAGACAAAAAATAGGCCACCATACAAAAATCCATGTGAAGGATTTGACTCAGTTGACATGCACTAAGATAGAGTTCAGTGTCTCTTGCTGAGCATGATAATGACCGGCAGAAACCCAGAAGGGACTTCCTGGGTAAAAGCTCATTTGGCATAGTGACTAGACTAGGGAATGTGCGACAGGAAACTGAGGTTGTATTTCAGGCATCTGAAACTGGATCACCTTTATTCAGAATTGTCCACAATGGTCTTGGCCCCAAACAGCTTCCTATCTGGTGAGCACTGTGATAAAATGGCCGAAGTGTGAAACTGACAAGCCATTTCCCTCTATTGTCACAGTTAAGAAGGTGTGGATCTATAGGCTATATACGCTCTTATGTATGTAGTTCTAGTGTGTTGTGAAATTAAGCATAGGGGATGTTTACCCTTTCAAAACTCATCTTATCAAGTAACAATGTGTCTGCAATAATTATTTAGGGACTGGTTATTCAGTAACGCACCCATTTTTTCCAGACTTTAACTTCATTCCGGAGTTTGTAGGTAATTCGTTCGAAGGATAAGGTGACCTACCAAATGAGGTGGCCATCGATGTGTGTGTCGAGCAGCTGTCTAGCATAATTCGAAGGCGTTGGCAGAGTCCACACTCAAGTGCCGCCAATGTGATGAATCATGGACCCTCGTAACGGTTCATATTCAGGATGAAATACGCCTGAAGGAGTCAGTGGCAAATCGTTTGGGACCCCACTCTGAAAGCCGAGGTCTATCACCCACAGTGGTTATTGACCACCAGCATGAGAGGAGGAATGACCACTGGAGCTCTGCGCTGGAAGGCCTTGTTCCAGGAGACTTGTCACTGTGGAAGATAACCAGACATTTATTGAGATTTCCCATACCCTTGCCTCCCATGGGCAAACGGAGGGAAATGCTCTCTCAGACGCTGAGAAAGCTGAAGCCCTTGCGGAGAGTATAGAGGCTCAGTTTCAGCTGGCAAGTGAACCATCGGTACTGGCAGTCATTGAGGTGTTTGACAAGGTGATGCAAACATAGCTGTTTGCTCCCGCAAGAGAGCCCAAGTTAACCGACACATCAGACGTTCAAGACGCCATCCGGGGTCTTGAGGTAGGCAAGGCACCGGGTCCAAACGGTATAATGAGCACGGCCTTAAAGCACATTCCACTGTGTGTCGTATCCCTCCTGGTCATGTTATTTAACGCAATTCTCTGAATGCAGTACTTTCCACCAGCATGCAAACATGCCCGTGATTTCCATCATGAAACCCCATAAAGGATCCAGCACTGCCCTTGTCTTATCAACCCATAAGTCTGCTAGACATGATTTTCAAGCTGTTTGAAAAAATCTTACTGACCAGGATCCTAAGTGAAATAAGCGGGAGAGAGCTCCTATGCAATGAGCAGTTTGGGTTCAGACTGCAACACAGCACTGATTACAGCTGGCCCACCCCGTTGAAAGAGTGTCCACGAACTTTGACGTGAAAAAGCTAACAGGCGCTTTTTTCCTGGATGTGACCATGGCCTTCGATACTGTATAGGTTGACAGTCTCCTCTACAAGCTAACAATCTTCAATTTCTTCTCGTACCTTGTCAAAACCGTCTCTTCCAATCTGCACGCAAGTTTCAAAGTGTCCTTCCAAACAGCCACATACACTTGTCGTTGCATAAGGGCTGGCGTGGCTCAGGGTGAAATAATTTTCTCTGTCCTATTCAGTCTGTAGGTCCACATGCCTTTGTCTTCTCGCAATGTTGATTTGGCTCTCTACATGGATGACAGGTCTATCACAGCCACGTCCTGCCAGCCAGCGGTACTCGTCAGATACCAGGAGACATACCTCAGCAACCTAGAGCGGTGGCTGAGAGAATGGAGGTTCGCCATCAAAGCCTCGAAGAGCACCACTATGCTCTTTGCTAAGGCTGGTAGGCACATCCCAAGCAGTTCAAACTTCGGGAAGAAAATCCACTGGGTCAATATCACCCGTTATCTCGGCATGACATTCCATAAATGGCTTAACTGTTTGACTCATATCTTGCAGGCGTGAAAGAATGCGGCACAGTGACTTGGGGTGTTTGGACCTCTCTTAAACAGGAGTGGTCTCTTCATCAGAAATGGAGTTCTGCTGTGTAAGCAGCTCATCCATTCTATGATGGAATAAGCGTGCCCCATCCAGAGGTCCACCACTAGGACCCATGTCAGGAAAATACAGGTGTTTCAATCCAAGTGTATTCGCAGGGCCACCAATGCACCTTGGTACAATGGTAAGAGACATATTCATGAGGATTTGGGAGTTCCATTCTTTGCTGACCAAACCAGATCTCTAACTCAAAGATTCGACTCAAAGTTAGCTGATGTGGGGAACCCCTTATTTAAACAGCTTGCCAGATATTTATGCTGACTGAGTGTTGACCCGGGTCTCCTAAATTAGGCAGATGGGATCGCCAACCCTGACTTGGTTAACTGCCAAAATGTGCTGGCACTTTTTGACAATGCTGACTGAGGTTTTTTGTGTTTCTGTACTCAGTTCTATGGCAAATGTCAGGGTATAACACCTAAGACAGGGCACGGCCCGCAGTCTTCCAAGGCATGGAGGCTTCACTTGAGTGACTTTCACTGCGAGTCTTTACTTTTACTGTAGACATGACCTATCTGGGTTCAAATCCCAGAAAGCCTTCCAGCCAAAGTTATGCCCCTTCAAAAGGCCTACTGGCTCCTGAGCAATGATCTTATGTTTGCCCACGTCTAGGTCTTCCATGGCGACGGGAAATCGTTAGCGCAAACGCAGTCCCAGTTTAAGGTGTCTGTTACTGAACCTGTGATGCGGTAAATGTAGGAATGACTTAACAGACCGAAGGACGTCGACTTGCGCAAGTCTCTGCCCTCAGGTAGCTCTTTGATCAGCAGGTACAAGCTTTCTTTTTGGATTGCTGAGTCCCAAAGATGAGACCGATAGCTTGTCCCGAAATGTCAGTCAGAAATTACCACTACTCGCCATGTAATAACCCAGAAGAGTACAGTTCTTAGCCACTTTGTGGTGGAAGTCTGCAATCATGCATACATTACATCCTGTTTAAAAAGAAAAGTATATAAAAGAGACTGTGAATACATAATTTTTCGGTGTACAAACTGATAACAACATAATTTTGAAAAACCAACTTGACCACATGATTCCTATGTTAAGTGTCAGCATGTTATGTCGTTAAGTCTACCGCCCATATCAGGAACACTGACATGCTCAAATCAATTCACTCTCATTCTACTATAAAATATGGAATAATTTTTGTGGGGTAATTCCTTCAACAGTGGAAATATTTTCACTTCACAAAGTAAAATCTCCATAATTATGACCGTTGAACCCAGAACTTCTGGCAGAAGTCTACTTCAACAATTCAACAATTAGAGGTTCAACCTGTTCCATGCCAGTATATACTTTCATTAAGCATACAAATTACAAAGCTACACTATGTAATTCTCTCTTCCAATACAGACTGCTATTAAAAAAAATCTCATAAGGTTAGACAAGCTATGTGAGAGCTGAAGAAGTCCATCTCTTGCAAATTTCTCACAGGGCCAAAACTTTAATGCAAACAGGGTAAATTAATGTCACAGCTCAAGATTTTAGATATGCTAAACCAATTTTCTGCAAAAAATATATAATTTTAGAAAATCATAATTTGAAACTCAACACAGACATCTGAAGCTTTTTGACTTTGTCCCTTGAAAATGATAACAGCTTGTATATGACTTTTTCCATTTCCATGGTATGTACCAAAATGGGATGTATGGAAATATATTAATATAAATAAATAGAAAAGCTATTTTCAACACAGTATTCGGTTGGGATCCCCTTCCTTACCCTACCTACACAGCAGTTACTGGATCCCAATGTCATTCTTTATCAAGATAGATCTTCATAAAAATGGCCACACTGGCTGTTACTTAATTGATGAGCTGAAAACATGTAAATTATATGTATGGAAAAACAAGCAGTTTAAGGTAGTATCAAAATGGCTAATTTTGTGTATGTTTCGGCTTCAACTATACTAAGGTACAGCTCAACACTATCTTATTCTGTTCTTGCAGAAACAACCACAAGTCCTGTTTCTCAGTTCACACAGCCATGGTTTCAAAATGAAATCCCTACATAATTCACAAGAACACTGCAGAATGTGATAGTTATGTTTGACATTAATAGTACACATAACTATTAATTGGAAAAAGTTTTTGTGGCTACCCTCAAATTAAATTCCACACTTGAATTACACAACAGAGAACTAAATTAATTTGATAAATGCATTGCAGGACACACTCAGCATATGAAGGGCAATGAAAATTGTGTTCCCATCATAAATATAAAGAAAACAGTAATTTAGTTTCCATCACTAAATTTGATAATTGAGGTGGGGGTGTATATGATATATCAAGCATAGTGGAGAATTACATGTTTGGAATCACACAGCAAACAGGAGGATTGGGTACACATATATGGTGTTGGGATACACCCTGGTGACATGGTATTCTGGGAATAGCAATAACATCAGACCATTACCAAACTACAGATACAAGTGATGTCCATTTATTAGCCCATCTGAACGATAAATAATCAAGACATGTAACTAAGAAGGATTCACTGTTAACACCTACATAAAAAGAAAAAGCAGACACATGTAGTGAATCTGGTAATGAAAAGCAGGGAAATTATGTTATTCTTTCAGCCAATCTCAGAAGTGATTAAACAAAATACGTAACTTGATGAAATTCATTGAAAAGTATACTAACAAATTCATAAGAATTCATTAATACAAACCAATTTAATTACACAGGGATTCTGATGTTGGTATATTATGCTACAGCTCTGTTCATCTAGTGTTCAAAAAGAACACTTCAAGGTCTGATACAGTGATTTAATTAGGTATGTCTCCCCCCAACTTCTCACATGAAGATGGAAACCAATTCAGTTTCCAGAATGCTGGATTCTGTTTGGGATGCTAAATGATGGACAAGTGGAGAAACCAAGTAAGCATGACAGACAAATTAGGTTTCTCTTTTAGCATTATTAGTCTGTTTCAAGGATTATTAACCATGATATATACATATATGTAACTTGAGAGTTTTCACTCTAAAATATAAGATAATATGTTTACATCTAAGTATTGTCCAATTCATCACCAACTTTGCTGCATATTCTGACAAATTCCATTCAATTACACACAGCAAAGGGTGTTACTTGTATAACCACTCACTGAAGTGTCACACATTTTGCTATTGAGCAGGGACTATGTGAAGTTACAAATGCAGCATATTAAAAACAGGCAAGAAAAGTTATACAGTTGGGAGTGCCCTGAAGTAAAACACACAAAGAAACCCTAACCTTATTAATGTACTCTCAACCAGTCTTACTTTAATTTATCAACTTTATCATTAACAGGACAGTTTCATCTATCATACTGTGATAAAATAACAGAGAAATTGCCTCGAAATGTTAACTTCATAAACAGGTATACTGAGCTTCACCATCCAATTAATCACCAACTTTGCTGCATATTCTGACAAATTCCATTCAATTACACACAGCAAAGGGTGTTACTTGCATAACCACTCACTGAAGTGTCACACATTTTGCTATTCAGCAGGGACTATGTGAAGTTACAAATGCAGCATATTACAAACAGGCAAGAAAAGTTAATACAGTTGGGAATGCCCTGAAGTAAAACACACAAAGAAACCCTACCCTTATTAATGTACTCTCAACCAGTCTTACATTAATTTATCAACTTTATCATTAACAGGACAATTTCATCTATCATACTGTGATAAAATAACAGAGAAATTGCCTCGAAATGCTAACTTCATAAACAGGTACAATGAGCTTCACCATCCAATTAATCACCAACTTTGCTGCATATTGTTGTCTCTTACAGGAATTTCACTTTTGTGTTCTGTTTATTAATTCCTGGGGGAGGGGTGTATAATATTTTAGGGAGCTTCATGTCCTCCCTTGTCCATAGGTTCTGCTACCTATGACATAGTTAGTTCTGCTGTTATGGGCATTTCATTAACATGAGCTGGCTGTAAAATGATTGAAGAATAGGTGAGTGCCGTTCGTATGTGATATTTCACATATGCGTGTTGGCTATTATGTGATTTCAGAGACCAGCATGAAGATATATCATGCCTAGTTCTTCTGTATCTCCTATAATTTTTACTATGCAACTTTCTACAATATGACAATGACTGCAGGGTTCCCTACTTCTGGTTCAGATTCCAAAACATTAGCAAATCTAACATTAAAATATTTAAAAGCAATTATGTACTGCTTATGCTCTTATTTGCGAATTCTTGTTACAGTGGTTCTCAGCCTATAAGATCACATACCACACATGTGCATCACACACACATGTTTCCAGTAAGTGATTAGGGGATTTAATAGTATAAAATATGTAACAGAAGAGAGTCTTACAAACCACATACTTGAAGCTCCTTGCCTCAGACACAGTCTTGCGGAAAACGGTGCTCTGGGAAATCAAAATAAATTGAATAATTCAGTACATAAACTACTGTGTTTCACTCCTGGTATGCACTCTCAAGTGTTAGGCTATTTTTTTATTCTGGAACTCAAGAAGCTGTATTTCTTTCTTTATTTATTTGTCTGTAGCTACACAAATTATTGAATTTTAACATAACTATGTTTTTCATTCAAAATGCCTGACATCCATGCTTAACTTTCAAAATTAAGTAGAAAAAATATATTCCTAGCAAGCATATAACTTATAGTTTTAAATGCCTTGGAAGTTTTAAAAGAGGAACCATGGAGCAATAACAATATTAGCATTCAACAAAATTGCATGAAACAGGTTATTTCAGTACATCAAAATATTGTTTATGATAAACACAACTTTTTCCAACACATCAGAAAGTCCTTTCTAAAGGCCTTAAAACTGCTGGAAAGACAGCTCCTTACTTGACCAACTCCATGACTTATAATATATGCATGTTGTGCTGGTATTACCTCCAGGCAAAGAAACTCCCACAACTGTCCCTGTCAGTACCAAATGTTGTTCACTGTATCTGTGGATCCATATGCGAGCTGTGACGATCTACTTATGATGATAACTGCAGGATTCCCAATGCAGGACATTAGTAAACAAGCATACACACCAACATCGACTTGATACCCATGTATCTTACTCTTGACAAGCTGGACTTAAACCCAATTTTATAAGTTCTAAAAAATGGAGTATTACTTTATGGCTTTTAAAAAATTATGCTATATGGCATGGACAGGTACAATTTTACCTTCTATACACAAAAATCAATCTAAAATTAAAATTTTATTTCTAATAATGAAACAGCAAATATACAACTTTTTATCACATTTGTTTTAAAAATTCCCAAATGCATATCCATCTTTGCATCTGCTAGAGAACTGTACTAGTACTTGAAGCCAGTAACACACAGTACTGCACACTTTACACCTGTATCTTGTTCACATGCACAGTCCATAATGGCCCAGAAAAGAAGCATGCTGTTAACTGCTAAGATTATATAGAATTAGTGGTAAATTAATTAAAAACAAGTATGGAGCACTGGTGGAACAATAATGATGGAGGAAAACCAGAAGTACTCAGAGAAAAAAACTGTCACAGTGCCACTTCACCCACTACAAATTCCATGTGGACTGGCATGGGATTGAACCTGGGCCTCAATAGCGATGGGCAGCAACTAACTGCCTGAGCTATGGCACGACATGGAGCTTGTCAGACATCATTATGTCAGGAAGGGGGGAAAATGGGGATGGTCCCTCATCATACAAGTCTAAGTACAGTTATGCGCCGTATAACGATGTTTCAGTCAATGAAGGACCGCATATACGATGATCATCCCATAAGAGTATAATATTATAACATAATATTACAATATTTTTTAGAGGACCAATTCTGTTGCATTGTAGTACTAACTAAAATGTTGTTCAGTGAAGATATTAAAATATTGAGCAGTTTATTTTCTAAAAGTCTGAAATTCTACACAGCAAATGTAAACAATTTGGGATCCCATACTGTTAGCACTGAACATGTCATGTCAGAGTATTGAAATGTCTGCCTGATGATGATTACTTGTAACCAAAACATGTAGCAATCTTCACACTATTGAATATCTTGTTGTGTTTTGACTGAATGACATTTTAGTTAATAATATTAAAATACTTACCATTGTGACACAATTGCCTACAGTATTCAATACAGTTACCATGCTGCACAGGTTTGTAGCCTAGGAGCAATAGGCTATACCATATAGCCTCCGTGTGTAGTGGGCTATACTATCTAGGTTTGTGTAAGTACAATCTATGATGTTCACATGACGATGAAATTGCCTAATGACAAATTTCTCAGAATGTATCCCTGTCGTTAAGCGACACATGACTGTAGATTGGTAATACAGGTTTGCCACTTCCATCAACAGGCAGATAATTCCTGTAACATACAACATATGAAAGCACATAAAAGTGCAGAGCATTATGTGGGCGAGTCAGCCATCACATACAATACACCTCCCTCATGGCTATACACTGTTGATAAACAACGTTATGTGTGAACATCAGCCTCCCCGCATTTATTAGTTAGTTTACTGCGTCTAGTATAATTAAGGAGTAACCACACCATCACAGAGAATTCTGTGAAAAGTTACCACATAGACTTGCACAAAAGGTTAAAGTTTAAATTACTTACATAAGAAAGTGAAAGGAAAGGCAATTTCAAAGAAGAGATTGGCATGCAGATGTTAACAGGGGTTCCATTTAGGCATTTTCACTAATTTTGATTTAAAAAGTGTAATAAGTTTTAATTTTAAATAAAGACATTGAAACACGTGGCTCAAGAAAGCCAAATTTCATGTAATAACACAAAACCAAGGGGTGTAACGAGCACGAAATGTAAATAACAGAGCAAGGTCCACCAGCCAATGTTCAAAGCCTGTGATGGGGCAGTTATTAATTGCTATTGACGATACAAATTTTCATATTTATAGTTACACTTGTGGTATATGTACTACAGGCTGAGAAACACTCACAAAACTCTGAAATATTACATACAGCTGCATAACAAAATATCATGGTTTAAAAGCAACAAATGTGAGAATACATGAATGCCTTACTGAATGACATGTGACAGAAATTTATTTGGTAAACTTCTGATTTAAGTACACCTGTTTATATGTGTTTGTTTAAAAAGGTATGAAAGAATCAACACAATTAATGTTTTACATAATAATGTACCCATCTGAAACAATATCTTTACTATGCAATTTCCCCAAAATTCTTATGTCCTGTAATCTTTGCATGCTGTTGTGCCTGAATTTGTCCTTGCATCAGTTCTTGGCATTGAAGACACTTCAGATTAAAGCCATTCACATCTGTGTACTGCTTGCTAGACTTTGCTTCACGAGCTAATTCTTCAGCTTGGTGAAAGACTTCATCATCAGTTGTCAGGAACATTGTCTGTATACTACTTCCCTGAAAACAAGGCAAACAATGTGGTATTCTCTCCATCTGCAATTGACCACATATGCCATACTATGAGAGGTAGTAAAAGATTAAAGACAATTTTGACTTATCTCAAAAGCTATGATGGCAGCAGTGGAAATGATGGTAGGTACAAATCATATACAGCTTTCTTCATTTGCAAACCTACTTAGTTTTATGACATCTTATGTATCCACAGTAGTGACTGTAAATAATTCTTCTGAGATATATTGACTTGTATTCTGGCATAAATTCACCCAAGTTTCAACATACTGTAAACTTCAATAAGACTACAATATGCCACATACTAGAAGACAGTATTCTATTATTTAGTTTTCACTGTTTTGAGTAGTAATAATATTGTGACATTTAACCATTGGGAGCAAAAATTTTTTGGAACACAATGACTAAAAAGTACAGTTTCCATGTGGGTTGACATGGCACACCAGCTGCAGGGATGTATATATCCCACAGGGCTCTACAAAGATAATGTGTAGTTGGAATGTTCTTGGCACTGATTTCAGTCATCCTTGACAGTAACTGTAGAAGCTATAGGAATGCTTACGCTTGCGTGGAAGGATGGAATGGTATTGACAATGTGATTTTTGGTCAGCCATTGATTATAACACATGTCAAAATCAAGGAGCAGCTATTCCTGAATATCTCGGATAAATGAAAAACTAGCACTCATGGATGTGACAATGAAATGAGTACCGATCGGAAAGAAGTGATGCAAATATTCCTTAAGGACTAACTGAAAATATTTTATGATGAAGTTTGAACCCTTCCGGGCTGTTTTACAAAGTACAATGAAAACAGGAAGATTACAAAGAAAAACAAGTCATGTATAGCTACTGCATACTTACTCTGTTGACACTTGTAATAACAATACTTCCAAGTTTCTTCTTACTCTCCTATATTACTGTTCAAGCCAACTATACAACAAACTCCAATGTGTTACAAATCAAGTACCAACTGGCTATTAATTACTGCATCTTAAAATACCAGCCTTTATATAATATTAATGGTAAAGGTCACACCATGATACGCATGTGCAGGTACTGAGGAGTGGTGGAGGTGCAGATCCAACCCCTTCGCAACATTGGTGCTAGAAGGAGGTGGGTGGTCAGCACTATACCTTGGCTGCTTTACCCAGGGAAAGATCCAGTAGCCACCATACAGGAGACTGGTGGACCTCAGGATAAGTCTGGACAGGCATGGAAAATCTTTCTACCATCGGGATTCGACCCCTTGATCGTTCCGGCCACTCCAGTAGTTATACTGAATATGTTATCATGGCCACCACACAAAATGAAACACAATTAAAATTTCAATGTGCTTAGAACCGAAATGTTCACGTCAAGAAATATTTCTCAAGTAATCAAATTGTTCAGTGAGCTGGTAACAGCAGTGCTTTTATTATACATAAGAAATTCAGATATATATATATATATATACACACACACACACACACACACACATACATACAATGAAGCAAACAGCCTTCGACTATATCTTATGGCTGTTCCTAGTCTTTACCCTACCATAGTTCTTACAGATGATTTACACACACACAAACACACACTCTCTCTCTCTCTCTGTCTTCAAACTGTCACTGAAACAGAAGCTTAAAATAAATACTTGGCCCACTGAAAGGAAACACAAATGACACTACTTGCAGACTGACATGGCTTTCCTTAACACTTTAAATTTAAAAACTTTTTATAAATAAACATTATAAACTCTAATGAGATATGTTTTATGTTATGATGCTTGTTACCCTACCACCTTTCCGTAAGTAAAAATATAGGGATTAGAGATCACTGTGTTGTGTTTGTGCATATGTGTGTGTGTGTGTGTGCACGTGCACATTCACACACATGCATTTCAACTTCTAAACCAATTAGCTGGTCTTCATGAAGCTTTGTACAAATGTTATGCCATTATAGCCCACACCACATCATATGGTTTAGTTTTCTTATAACCAGTAACAACAACCCAGTGGACAAAGAAAACTGTGAGGCAGGAGCAAAACTAGTGTCAGTTAATGTGACGGCCATGTAAAACCTTTCTTTTGATTTTGGTTTAATGGTGATACTTATTGAAGTATCAGAAGCAGGGATGTGAAATTTGTTACGGAGACTGACTGTAATGCTGCCTACAAGTAAGGTATAAAACTTTGTTTTGTAAATGAACATTAAGCAAACATGGCAATGGTGAGCAACTTATAGTTACATCCAACATGAAAACCTGAAACAGCCAAGTCTAAGAAGAGTAGCCTTCTTGATGGCACAGGACCAGAACATGGGTGCAGCAAGCTTCTCCAAAATGTCAGGAATTACATACAAACTGACAAAGTGTCATATGCAACAGGATTTGAACCTCCCATGATACCACAGCGACAATATCAAATCATGTATTGTACCCATCAGTTTCACAGAAGAAATTTATACTTTAATAAGATCTTTATAAAAATAAAATAAAATAAATAACAAAAGCATGCAACAGGAAAGTTGGTATGTTCAGTTTGCATTCCTTGTTTCTGTTATGTGAAGTGTATGCTGAGACGCGTCTCTAAATATTACCTTGTAATATGAAAAATTCTGCTGGTGACCAAAATGGGAGAATGAAAAGAATAACCAAGACATATTAAAATGTTCTGGAAACATCATAACTCAGAGGTGCACAAATCCCAGTTGCCTGGCCACTTAGGCAACTAAATTTTGCATTATGACACATAATATTGTCAGCAAAGTTACTGGATTTTTCCTCCCTTATATGCAAAAATGAGTATCCATTCACATGTGCCAACAAAAAGTGCCATGTGATATTCAGGATCACATGCCACTCCAAAAATGTGGGTTCTCAATAGAGAAAATGTTCATGTCACCCTTCTGGGGCCTAAACTTTGGAGTTGGCTCCTAGATTTTTGGGAAATCTGTGGACCCATGCCATATATACTGGTTCCTTAATGAAGCAACTAAATTAGTTGTGATCTGAATGCACAGTTGCCCATTAATGCAGAAAAGCTTCAGCCAAAAGTTCTAGATCTTAAGAATAAAATATGCTATAAGGTAAAGAGGTAAATTTGTTCCTGTGCTCAAGTAAGCTCTAAGTCACGAAGATATATGCAGGAACAGCTCCACACATTCTTAACTTTGGCAGCAGATTCAGAAGAGTGGAACCCAGTGCATAGCAGACTGGGTCAGCTGACTGAGCAACTGTATTAACACAGGGGTGAAAAGGAAAATTTTAGCACCTGACAGGAATGAAACTCTACAGTCATCCACCCCACAGGCAGTCACAACTGCACCATAGTTTGACTGCATACTTTGAAAATCAATAAATGTGACTTTAAAGTAGCCAAAAAAAACCCAATGTGGCCTTCATGTTAAAAAGAATTCTGTCCAATTACATTCAAAAGAACAAGACCTAACTGACTGAATTAACTAATGATTCAACCAGCCAATACACTGTAACTGTTATCCTACCATACCTACACCTTTTGGCTATTTAACAGTGACTAGGCTGAATGACTCAGGAATTTTGGTTAAAGATAAAGAAGGGGAAAAAAGAGACGTTTCTCCATGTGTCCAGACTAGTTATGACCCCACCCAGCCTTGTACTCATTCAAAGGGTACCAGGTATGATGAAGGCCACTCACCTCTGCCTAGTGCCAACATTAAGAATGTGTGAAACTATACCCCCTTTCACACATACGCCTTCATGGTGATGTGCTTACATACGCATGGGGAACTCTGTAACTTATACTGAAGTAGCCAGTCATACTGAACAATTAACCCAACAAGACTATTTTATTTTATGTACCTCAAATGGTTCAAGGTAGAGAGGGTCATAGTGAATGCCATCAAATATAAGGAACACCCTCTGAGCATAATGTTGATCCTCACCGAACCTATTGATAATGGCATTCAGTGTGTCTACAACTGCAATCTCCAAGCCATAGAAACTGGACAACACAGCCAACTCTATTGCGCCACCCCATGAATCTGGTTTCAGAATCCAGCGGCAGTATTCAGGATTTGGTTTTCCAAGTACTGCTTCAGAATAATTGTCAGATTCATTTGAGACAGATTCAGCAATAATCTGACGCATAAATGGGGCATTATCCACATTTACTTTGCCTGTAAAACATACAAAAAAGCATTACTGCATTATCATACTTTGCATGGGTATTTTTTTAAATATACCGCACTGGAATAATAAAACTGCCCATCTTACATGGGAGTCTTATGAAAACATGCACTTGCTGACCAAGAAAGACACAGGCTATGAAACATTATGATCAAATATAGATGGTATTCTTTCTTAGCCTTAAGACATTAAACTTATATACTCACCACTTAAAACAAAGCCAATACTCGTAAAAAGGCAAGAATTGTCGGCAGGTACCACCATCCTCATAAGTATTCCCGGACACCCCATTCTACTATCTACTATATGATGTCTTGGTTCGATGGCATTTTTCTGTCTGGAAAGTACATCGTTTTGCTGCCTTTCTTCCACAATAAGTGTATCACCGGAACAGATGGCTTTTGACTCTAACGTAGCATCACTCACTGTTAAATCTAGGGGTTTGGGAGGATATCCAGATAGAACATGCAGGAAGCTTTCTTTTATATTTGTGAGAGATGCAAGTCTGTGTTTCAGTTCACCAATAGTATCTTTACATGTTAATCCCTTCACTAACATTTGCCCTGATTTAGTCTTCAATTTCAGAGCAAAACCAGCCATTTTTTAAAATCAGGTTAGAATGCAGGGTTATGTAACGGTGTATTTCAGCCTTACGCCTACACACACCTCAGACATAATATTTATCACGGACGCGTTGCCTATATTTAGCACACCTTCTATAACTCTAACCTACAAACAACTAAAAAGGTAATGGTCCTTTTCAAGTACTACACTATTTCATCAAGCCATTCGCCACCTGCAGTACTCCATACAATCCCTGTTCTTATTTATAACACCAGGAGTACCAATATAACAATGGAGCAGAGTTGAATATAACGTACACGGATGGGCACGACAAACCTACGCACAGGAAGTAGGAACAGATGACTAATCCAAAGGCACGGATTTTAAATGGGGTAACGCAGGGCCTGCTTCCCCGTCTGGTGCCGTTTGGATTGCACTGTGTCTCCACCTCACCCCAGTACGAGGTATTAACGGTGGAGTGTTTGGTTTTCGCGGCCATTGTTGATAACGTGATAGTCCTCTTATTGGTTGCTTCACCGTGTGGCGCTTGAATGTTCCGACGTTTCGGTGGGACAGTCTCCCTCTTCAAGTTGACTGACTCTTGTTCATTTGGATGCTCAACATGCCAGTGATGATGTTAGGTCAGTAAGAAAATCAATCACTATTCAACACTTACAGTTTTTCTGTATTTTTTTTTACCAGCAGCTACATTTATTTGTGTCCTATTTATTGTCATAAGTGTTTTAATGCTAACCGTTGCATCATACACACTGCCATTATTGTATGTTGTACTATTTACTTTACCCATGTTAATATTCTGTACTATTCCTTGCACTCACACACTACTCATACCAGTTTGTGCTTTGTTCCTTTTATTGTAACTCATTCCTGTATGAATGCCATACTCACCTGTTGGCAGCACGGCATGTACAACATACCAAACATGAGTGACATACATCTTAAACCACACATTAGAATTAGAAATGTCTTGATCCTCAATTATCTCTACAGTGACACTCTTTTCATTTACCCTGTCTCATGTATATAGTGTCTTGAATTTTATGCCAGTTTTATGTCAAACACATATACATGTTTTCATACATTATATAGAGCATAAATCTAAAGCAGATACATACAAGTTGCAAAAATTAACAAAAGGAAGTAAGAAGTTAGGAAATGTATCTATATGTGTGTGTGTGTGTGTGTGTGTGTGTGTGCATGCATGCTTATGCATGTATGTATGTATGTATGTGTACTTGAGAAAGACCAACAAGATGCACACTTTTCTTTATAATTTATTTCACTTAACTTATCCTCGATGCATTTCGAACAAGTAATTGTTCATCATCAGGAGGAGTTCTGTACAAGCTGCTAACAGTATTTCACCATGCATCTTTAGAGGAGTCATCGTGTCAGCAACTAGACTCCTCATAAGATGCATGGTGAAATACTGTAAGCTGCTTGTACAGAACTCCTCCTGATGATTAACAACTACTTGTTCAAAATGCGTTGAGGATAAGTTAAGTGAAATAATTTATAAAGAAAAGTGTGCATCTTGTTGGTCTTTCTCATGTATGTGTATCGCAATGCATGGTTGAGAGAATGTAAATTATATATGTATGTATGCGTGGACATGTGTATGTATATGTATGCATACTTGTATATGTAAGAGAATACTGACTCTGTCTGTGTATTAGTTACCAGTCAATATACGTTTGAAGGAAATGAAAGGACATTTTGCATAAGTCATAGATTATTAAGAGAAAGCAAATCTTGTTAACACTCTGGAAAGCAGGGGAAAAAGAGAAAATGGTTAAAAAGAAAATAAAACGACCATTTTTGGTGCTGAAATAAGTGATTTTCTTAATTTTACAGTTACTTCTTTGAATATGTGAACACCAAAACCAACTAAAACTTCATGCAGCAGAATCCTTTTGCAAATATTAAGAGTCACACAGCTAATAAAGAAATATCCTGCCTTTTATGTAACCTGAAAGTTTAGTATGATGGTTGTGATAGTTTGCCATATGGCCCTGACCTGTACTGGGTGAATTCAGTCTACACACTCACATCCTGTTTCCTTAAAATCAAGATTTATATTATCCTCCCATTTATATCTAGGTCTCACAAGTAATTACTTTTCTTCATGGCTAAGTTTCTTTTGTAGTATATTATTTCTGGATTTACGAACAGTGTTAACACTGGAGCTTCTGAGTCTACAGTTTTCTTTATCCTATTAGTTTCACTTTCTCAGGTTCAAATCAACTCTGCAGTCTTATGTGCCAGGGGATCCTAGGTAGGGGGGCATGTACACATGTAGGAATCTGAGAAGGTCAGCAGTGCTAATGGTGAGTTAATTTCAGTTAGAAAACACAACTATAATTGTATGATAGATGATGGTATTTATTAGCAAAGTAAATAACTACATGTTTCAGCCTAAAGTGGCCATCTTCAGGTTATCACAATTATAATTTTGGTCAAAGAGTGTGATATATATGTCTATATTGCATAGTTATGTTAAGATCTCATCAATCATCATATTACGTGTTACAAGTAAGTTTATCTAGTGGGATGTCTAATGGGTCAATGAATGGTGGGGTGTGGAT
>Ga0123354_10006535_pt1 | contig 17335 bp, 7 predicted proteins | sample TergutLab28metaG_2_FD_97872 | JGI IMG/M metagenome (GOLD analysis project Ga0123354, IMG submission 97872) | Labiotermes labralis P4 segment gut microbial communities from Petit-Saut dam, French Guiana - Lab288 P4 | ecosystem: Host-associated > Arthropoda: Insects > Digestive system > Gut ...
CCCCCCCCCCCATCACCCCCCCCCCCCCCCCCCCCCCCCCCCCCCGTGCTTGTGACGCTACAGAAACCGGGGTTGTGAAGCCACACAAAAATGAGGCTGGTTCTTAACAATTTAAACGCAGTAAACATGTAGAATGTAAACACCGGTATGACTCAATCGCAACCTGAGCCCTATTTTAACCATGCGAACGAATTGTGACTCAAGGGCTCACTCAAAAACAAAGTACAGAGATGTTTATATATCATTAGCATGGTTGCAGCATTTCGGTAATTACTCGAGCGACGTAACATCCCACAGTTTCAAGTTTCTGCCGCTTTGCTATTTCCACTTACGAATCTGTGGCGCTCACCAACTGCATAAATTCCAGATTTCATAAATGTACGTGCTGAAATATGCGGAAGGGTGGATACATGTCTGTAAGGACGGACAGACCTGGCCACCCTACAGCCGCTATTACCTTGCATTTCTTCCAAATAAAGCATAATAGCAATGAATTCAATCGGCCATTGGGACTGAGAACTCCCTTGAAAATTAAGGTGTGCGAACCACTCGCCAGCGCCTTCTGGTGACGATGCAGTTAACATTCCCCAGCTTCGTTTCCAAAACCAAGGACCAAGTTTGCTATGCTACACCCTCGACGACGGAAGATTAGTGGATCGAATTCCTGCAGTAACAAAAAAAATTTTTGTGGGTCGCTTCGAAACGTCCAGATCCGACTCATGGGCTGACACATTTCCTACTCAAGATGCACCGCCAGGTGTTTGGCTGGGTGAAAGCGGCGGGAGTCACGAGACTAGCCACTCGCCCTATCCGCTCTAGAGGTTAAGAATGGTTTGAACCTAACAATCCACTCCATGATCTGCCTTGATTTTGATACGCAGAAACAAATATTCGTACCTCACATAGAAGAACAAGAGCTGCGTCCTGGAACATGTGCTGGAATCTTACAGCCTGGAAAAAGTACATGGAAGTTCTGCGATCGATATGGGAAACAATTCTGAGGGGTATCGATAATGTAAAATATCCACGACCTGCAACCAGCTTTTACGCATCGGTCAGGTCAGATTGAAACACGTACAGAAAAACGTGTCTCCACAACTCAACACGGGGACCACGGTAGCACAGTAGTTAAGGTGCTGTGCTACAAATCGGGAGGTCTCTGGTTCGATCCCAGATGGTATCATTGGAATTTTTCATTGACATAATCCTTCCGATCGCACTATGGCCGTGGGGTCGACTCAGCCTCCAACAGAAATGAGTACCACGAGTATTTCCTGGGGGTAATGGCGGCCGGTGCCTAGGGCTGACAACCTTAACACCATCCTGGGCCATTGTCACGTAATCTGGGCACCTTAACTTCCTGGAACCCTGTGGGTCACTCCAGGGCCTGTAACGGGACTGATTTACCTTTTTTTTTTTTACAACTCAATACACTCGTTGGCAATAAAGATCTAATAAGATCTGTCTGTAAAAAATCAACCCATTTCTCTGCTCTGACGCCGGTAGTGGTCTTAACGTAAATGAGATGGGCTGGGCATGTGGCGCGTATGGATGAGGAGAGGGGGTGTATAGGGTCTTGCTGGGGAAACCGGAGGGAAAGAGACCACTGGGGAGACCTAGGCGTAGATGGGTGGATAATATTAGGATGGATCTCCAGGAGGTGGGTTGTGGGTATATGGACTGGATTAGGCTGGCCCAGGATAGAGACAGGTGGCGGACGCTTTTGCATGCGGTAATGAACCTTCGGGTTCCGTGAAATGCGGGGAATTTCTTGACTAGCTGCAAACCATTTAGCTTCTCAATAAGAACTCTGCACCATGGAGTAAGTAAGTAAGTGGTCTTAACGTAAGAGTAATGTTAGTACTCTTACGTCTGCGAACTGTATAAATCTAAAAATATTCGACGTGTTCCACAGCAGAGGGAGGTGGCTTATCTGTGCGAAAATTTGTGCTCATTCTGGGTTACTGCTCTTGCAGTATTAGTGATAGTTCTGTGTAGGTATTGTAAGTGAAATAATAAAATAAAGAAATGCCATGAAATAAACAATTTTCGCAATATCATGACTTAAACCATCTCCTCATAAGGCGTTCTTGGCTACCCTATCATTTAAGAATCGGTGATATTCTTCCCTAAGTTAGCTACTACGATTGTCAGTTAGGTAGACGGTGCACAGTTAATTTTGATGAGACTGTATCTAATACAAAGAGCATCACTCCTAGCCTTACCCCTTTTTTCTCCTTACCCTTTATCGTGTCCCTTATTTTTACAACCCTCATGGGATGACGCATCATCGATTTCATTTTAAGTACAAAAACAAAAAGCAATAAGCATGCTGGGGATGTTCACTTGGAAAAGAAACGGTAATGAAAATTATAATCTTGTTCTCTTGTCCTGACATGCTACTTGCTGCCCACTTTTTTTTGTTCGTGTGTTGTGCAGTTTCGAACACACTTAACCTGATTCGATGCTCAGTTGTTTAATCCTACATCTGCATTGGATTGTGCCTGTTTGCTTCACTTATCACAACATTCTGAGCACATATATTCAATTTGCGTACTCGTTTTCAACATGTAACCCAGTAAAAAAATCTGATATGTGGTTGACCGTGCATCGTAATTCACTATGGACAAGAAACCAACTAGATGTCACTTTTGTGTTATCCTTTATTTCTCCTTTACAAGTTGCTCAACATGTTTCGGGCAACCATGTGCCCATCTTCAGGAACTGACGACTGCGCAGTTTTATCGCCACGTGTTGGTATTGTGCTGTAACAATGAGTGGTGTTATTCAGTTATGTCTTGTCTGTGTGGGTCGATATATTCTATGTTTTTCTGTTTTATGGTAAATCTAGTGTGAGCGGGCACAGACCGCTTCTTCTTAACTGGTTGACTTTCTAAACTAACATACTAAACAGGGTTCAACAAATCTGGCTCAGGTCACAAGGTAAATTGATCCCGTTACAGGCCCGGTGTGGCCCAGAGGGTGGGTAGAGGTATAGCTTTACTCTTCCATGACCGCGGCACTAGAAGTGCGTGAGTGGTCAACAGCACGCCCCGGCCACACTTTACCCCCGGCGAAAGACCCGGTACCCATTTTACAAGAGACTGCATGGGCCCCAGGGCCGGTCTGGACAGACGGAAAATCTTGTCCCCACCCGCCCAGCCCGTAGTCAGTCGCTATACCGATTGAGCTACCCGGCCCATAGGTCGCAAGACAGACAACAATTCAACTCCTCAGATATTTCTACATGACATGCCCCAACTCAGAGCACTGCAGTCGCTCCACACTATCCTACCTGCAGTCAAACAATATGCAAGATATATAAAACACTGTTATATAATGTCCATGTATGTTATCATTTACTCTTATGATATGTATGTATAAATGAAAAATCGTTACAGGAGAGGACACTAACAATTACATTCAAAGCTGTTGAGACTCGGCGTTCGCTTGAACATTTTACACAAATCAGTTCATTGAGCAGTGACAATAAGTAAATAGCTGAGGAACACAATTAACAAATAAATTGTTAAAAAACACCGAGTAATTAACCAAGAAACCAAACAGACTAATCAAGTAACTAACTGTTACTCGCAGTGTAATCAATGAAATAACCGGGAAAATACCGAAGTGTAGTGAAAAACGAACCAAACAACTATTACAGTTTCCAACTAAATATCTTAAAATTCAACTAAAAACTCTCTGCTAAAATAAAATGAATACCTGGTGCTATTATCAGCTATGTTGACCAGTGTAACACTTAACATGTTAGCATAAAAGGCGTAATTGTAAGTAATTACAGGCCTACTAAAGAAGTCTGAATCCTCTTCATGGATACAGTAACTGATCGCCAGGTTCCATAAAGTGCCTAGAATTTTTTGTCTACTGGTGGAACTGCGTATTACTTTCTCCAGAAAGAAATTGTTCCTAGTGGTTAGTTAGTTCGTTAGTTAGTTAGTTAGTTAGTTAGTAGGTTGGTTAGTTCGTTGGTTGGTTGGTTGGTTGGTTGGTTGGTTGGTTGGTTGGTTAGTTAGTTAGTTAGTTAGTTAGTTAGTTAGTTAAACCAAATTCGCATAAAAGGAACATTATTACTTCGTATAATATAGATTAGTGGCTGCCCTATTAATAGTGGGTCAAGCGGTGGCCCAGTCGGTGGAGGCACTGCGCTACAAGCCGCAAGGTCACTGGAGTTTTTCATTAGAATAATCCTTCCTGCCGCACTATGGCCCTGGAGTCGACTCGGCCTCTAACAGAAATGAGTACCAGCAGTATTTCCTGGGGGTAAAGGCTGCCGGTGCGTAGGGCTGACAACCTCACCACTTTCATGCTGACAGTCTTGAAATCTGGGAGCCTCGACCAACCCTCGTGGTCTGTCCATGTCTGTAAAGGGATTGCTTTACCTTTACCTTTAACTGCTAATGACTCAACTTGACTGACAGTATGGATTACTGAGTAACGACGCTACTTACGACAACTTCAGATTATGTGTAGTTAAATGAACAGGAATTAACAATGCCTCTTGTGATATGTCAAAATTGCATCCCTCTAAAACGTGATGACGTGAATTTTGGTAGATGGGTGACAACATTTCGGAGGGACATGCTGCTTCTATCTGCAGTACATTTCCCCAAACCGTGGCACCATACTAAATGACATGACGTCACAATACTGAAGACCGTACTCTGATTATTTACCACTGCTAGAACTTCAAACTTAAGATTTTATGGGTTGCTTTTAATGTTTTATTTCGATATCTGCCTTAATAGACCTAAGAAAATACAGCAAAAATTTGGTAAATCTGTACCTAGTCCAAGGATGAAACAGGGTACTTTCAGGATGCAAGTCAGAAATGGCAGTAGTGATAGATCTTGTTTAGTGGATATTGCTGTTTAATTGCAGGACACAGATTTCACTTCAAATGACCTCTTTTTCCTCAGTCTGTAGTTGATTTTAAGAGCTCCATTGAAACTGTAATTGGTAGGTGGGATACACTTCCGAAAAAATTGCCGAATGCTTACTACTTCATTCATGTAGAAGTCTGTCCTACGACAGGTACAAAGCTTCTTCCAAAGTGAGCTCTCCATATAGTGCGATCTAGAGCTTCCTCCTTCAAACGAGATTATCCTCTCCTTTCCTTAAGGTCATCCACTAGCTTCCTACGTCTTCTTCCTCGTCTTCCTGTCACTTCTATCCCCAAAGCGAGCTCTCCACATAGTGCGATCTAGAGCTTCCTCCTTCAAACGAGATTATCCTCTCCTTTCCTTAAGGTTATCCAGTAGCTTCCTACATCTTCTTCCTCGTCTTCCTTTCACTTCCATCCCTCCCTTTTATTTTTCTCTCAATAACCTGTTTTAGAAGGCAGTTTCTACGCAAAATGTGACCAATCCAGTTAGACTTCCGTTTACTTATTTCATATAGGATATTCCTCTGCTCCTTGACTCTAAGTAATACTTCCTCATTTCTCACATACTAACTACTTATTGCTTCACATATGGCAGGATACTGCACTCCAATAAATGATCAAAACCCCACAGATGCAATCGTTCAACTAATTTAATTTTCACTTGAAACTTATTAGCATATTTAATTATCATTAATAATTTCCAGCGTGTAATTAAGTGAAAAAAGAGACTGAGCAAACCTGCAGCACATTTAAATGCTTTTACAAGGAACTGGAAATTTCTCAATGACTTTGTAATGAGAACAGAAAATGTTCTATTTCGTGAATGTTCATGAATAAGATTCTGGCGTACAGCTTGAAAATATCTACGCGACTGTATTTAGGCTACGATTGTGTTGTTTTCCGTGACTGCATAGAATTTTTCTTTAAGGTGTCACACAATTTATAGCTATGTACAATACGGCCTATATGGTGTTGAAACTTGGACGCTTCGGGCAGTAGATCAGAAACACCTAAAAAGTTTTGAAATGTGGTGCTGGAGAAGGATGGAGAAGATCAGTTGGACCGATCGTGTGAGAAATGAAGAAGTATTAATTAGAGCCAAGGAGCAGAGGAATATCCTACATGAAATAAGTAAATGGAAGGCTAACTGGATTGGTCACATTTTGCGTAGAAACTACCTTCTACAGACGGTCATTGAAGGAATGATAAAAGGGTGGATAGAAGTAACAGGAAGACGAAGAAAAGATGTATGAAGCTAGTGGATGACCCCAAGGAACGGAAAGGTTACTGTCATTGGAAGGTGGAAGCTCTAGATCGCACTATGTGGAGAGTTCGCTTTGGAAGAAGCTCTGGACCTGTCGTAAGACAGACTGCTGAATGAATGAACAATACGGCCAAGTTCATGCCGTGTCCAAGATTCGCAATGTGCTTTTGATGAAGCAAACAAAAATGCCCTTTCTTCGCCCAGGACACGGTCGCTTTCATTCTCAACGTCACAGTACATGTATAGTATCTCAGATTCTTGCCTGCCGTAGACTTACATATTATGAAGAAAAGGACGCAAATTTCATTAAATCTTTGGATATTTCTTGTCAGGTCCGCGGTAACAACTAGAAAAACTAGATTTAAAATAATTTTAGTTGTAGCCTGTATCGTCTTTATGGCAGGAAAAAGTGAAGATTCAATAGAGCGAAAATGGAAGTCCGTCATTGGACACATTTTTCTCCAGGATTATCCATCTCCCACTTCTTCACAGGCCCACGTCTTCTCTCTCTTCAAATTCGTCTTCTTTCAAGAGGTGTCTCTCTTATTAAAACTCTGTGTACATTTTGTCTATCCTAACTAGACTCCTGGCCTTTCGTCGGCTCAAAGATATTGGTACATTAACAATGCATTGTGACCCGAATAAATCGGTGGGTTTGTAGTTAGGAAGGAAAAAAATTATTTCCTGACTCATGCTTTACGTACGTTCACACAAACCCAAATTAAATGTGGTGTAGAAACGCAGGGAACTGTACAATTACATTTAGAATATATTCGAAAGAAGAGCCTGGGAACACTTCATTTTAGAACTTGTTCACGTGAAATATTCATTTGTCGCATTATCGTAATTTTTTTTTTGTTAAGAATGGTCAAATTTCCTTCACTAACATCGCCAATCCACCGTCCTATCTTTAATTCCATGCACAGAATGTAGAAGGACAGGATCGTTCCACTGTATCAGAATTAAATTATACCTAAGCTTATTATTGGCATTTTGTCGGGACTTGACAAACACCCTGTGTTGTCTCATCTGCAGCTCATTAGCATTTGTTGTAGGAGAGTCAGGGATATAATAATTGACAATCTGAAGAGTAGCGAAACTCTATCCGCTACTGACATCTACCGGTGCTGAAATGAACGAAAACTTTGTTTTCTAGGGGAAAATATTTTCTCATCAGGAAGGTGAAAATGAAGTCCAGGCCAATTCACCTTTTTTATCCTGTTATTTTTAATTATTCTTGTTGTGTCTATTTCTGCCCTCAGCGTCACTTTTTAAGTAGGAAATGAAACCAGTTCTTGAACGTAGCTTCCAAAGAGGAATGGTGGATTACATTTTGTAACGAAGTATGTAATGAAGCTGTTCCGAAGTTCACGCGTAGACAGCAAAGCATCTGTGTCATGGGTTGTTGAATTCGCCTGCTGTCAAGGTACTAGTATTTATCCACATTTTTCCTTGTACATATATATATATGCTTCCTCCTCGTTTTGCGCCCATCCTCTCAGTTTCATTTTTTCTTTCAACTGTGATTTGCCAGTCCTTTAAATTTTATCACCTGAAATGTCTGGGTTGATTATGAATGACGTACTGGAGTGTGTGTGCATATGTGAAGAAGAATGCCTGACCTACTTCAAGGTACAGTAGTTGCAGTTGTGTGGAGTGACTGATTAAAACAACGAAATTATACAATCTGAATAGAGTGTCTTCAGACTCAGGCTTCATATTGCCAAGTGCCAGATATACAGCTTGAATACAAGGACTGCATAGTGAGCTTCACTCTCCTCATTTCCTTTTCATTCAGTGTTGCATTCGCGTAGACTCTACTGTTACTATGGTAAGCAGGTAAAGCAGTCCCATTACAGGCCTGGACAGGCCTAGATGGTTCCAGGAAGTTAAATTTCCCAGACTTCGTGACAATGGCAAAGGATGGTGGTAGGTTGTCGGCCTTACGCACCGACCGCCTTTATCCCCAGGAAATACTCCTGGTACTCATTTCTGTTAGAGGCTGAGTCGACCCCAGGACCATAGTGCGATCGGAAGGATTTTATGTCAATGAAAACTCCACTGACACAAGCTGGGATCGAACCAGCGACCTTCCGATTTGTAACACAGCACCTTATCCACTGTGCTACGGCACTGTTACTGTTACTGGCTAGAAAATAGTGAAAATGTGTTTCGATTCTAGTTAGAGGCACGACGTTTTGCTCATCTCAGAAAGGTCCAGAACCACGCTCAAGTTTATGTGAAATTGGTACTTTTGGCGCCTGTATTGGGAGTAAAGTGGTAGGGAAGTAAAGGTAAAGTGATCCCGTTACAGGCCCAATGTGGGTGGGTAGAGGTATAGCTTTACTCTTCCATGACCGCGGCACTAAAAGAGGGTGGGTGGTCAGAGCACGCCCCGGCCGCACTTTACCCCCGGGAAAGACCCCGTACCCACTTTACAGGAGGCTACGTGGGCCCCAGGGCCGGTCTAGACGGGTGTAAAATCTCGTCCCCACCGGGATTCGATCCTGGACCGTCCAGCCCATAGTCAGTCGCTATACCGACTGAGCTACCCGGCCCACGGCAGGGAAGTAGAGCTGACAATTCAGCACTAAAATTGCCGAGGTTCAGACAGAGTGGAACTATTTCTCCGCGTCCCCCCCGTCTGCCTTCATGTTATGCACAGGGAGAAAGATTATACAATTTAACTCCTGTTTCAACCACAAAACCCGCGTGTACCCTATACTTTGTCTTGTTTTTAATCCGTAGCTTCATAATTCTGTACTGTGTTCGGCCAGCTGTCTTCGCCCATTCTAGGTAACTAGTCTTTGCAATTCTCACACATCTGGCAATGTTTTAGGCCTTCGTAATGGTATTAACTTTCTCAGATACCCCACTTTCGAAACTTCAGCCGTTCGCACTGTTTTGAAGAAAACGTACGTCTCTGGAATATCAGACTAAGAATATTTCTGTAATACCCTGAACACTGAGACAGCGAGCTTCTACGAAGCGTCGGAGCTTATATGCCATTCTATGGGCATCATATACCAGAACGCTGAAACCTCAGACTGTTTATGCCTCTTTTGGTTTGTTCTTAACCAAAAATTCTCAAAGTTCATGATTTTCTTAACGGAAAAAAATGACCTGTACAGATGATGCGAACCAAGACCCGTTGTGTGTCATTACATTGTCCCACGTGTTGCACCTTGTGCTATTTCTCACGTGATCATCAACTTCAGAGGAAAGAAGAGCAAAGGGTCTCTGACAAAGGACCAATCCCTACCCCACGCTTCAGTACCCTCACTTTGCTACACGGACGAAAAAAATTGCCAATCCTGAGAGGCAGTTATTTGCCAACGAAAAAATATGGGTGGAGCTATGAGGAAAAAAACACCCGTGGGGTTAGCAGACAGCAGAGAGAGTTTTTCCCCCCTCAAACGAAATGTCTTACATCCAAAATGGAGGTGTGTTCAAATCCACATGGCTTCCATCCGAAGCACTATTATTATTATTATTATTATTATTATTCGTAGTAGTAGTAGTAGTAGTAGTAGTAGTGTTACTTATGAGTTGTTTTAATAATATGGTCTCCTTCTGTAAAATGTCTGCAACATTTCAATTCAACTACATTGCCACATCTTTTTACTTGGAAAATTGTATGTAGTCAAACACAACTGTGTCACATGAGGTGTATTTAATGACTATATAATGGGCAACTACATGTTTCGGCATGTACTGGCCATCTTCAGGTTGTGTGTGCATGCTTATAGTAAGATCTTAAGTTCCCCTAAGACAACCTGAAGATGGCCAGTACATGCCGAAACATGTAGTTGCCCATTATATAGTCATTAAATACACCTCATGTGACACAGTTGTGTTTGACTACATACAGTTTCCCAAGTTTCACACACACAACGGGGATGACACACTTTCTAGACATCTTTTTACATTCTCTTGACCTCACAAACTGGCCAGTGTAGTTGTAAATAGCCTGTGTTCTTGGGGTTTAGTATCCAAAATATATTTCTTATTTTTCCTTCCAACCTGACCAATCATAATATTCTTCATTGAATGACCGAGAGATTATTAGAGAACAGAAGAACATCCTTACGATGTATTGCATCCATTCTCACTTTAATGTGAGTGGTTTGTTTAACTACATAACTACAGAAATCTATGACATAGGACTATGTTATACAGAGTACTCCTATGTCATAAGCACCTTCTTAAAGTTTAACACTAACACGGCTTCTACGTTTTGGATCCCCCCCCCTCTTTCACCTCCCCCTCCCATCCTTCTTGGCACTTGCACAATATCCGACTGCTTTCATATTAATGACATAAACTGGTCCTTGGGAATCCAAGTAGTAGTTACTTGAACAAAATATAAAGTGCTATCATTTTCTGAGTTGTATTATAGATGAGATGCTGTCCGTGAAACACTACTTATTTCTGATTCTGTTTTAGACATTGCAAACTAATATGCTGAAGCACTCATTTCTTGCTTTAATATGCTGCAGTTAATACCGAACACAGTACATGGGCATACTCCTTAGGTTTATACTTTATTGGTCTTCTATTCATTTTCATTCCCTTTTTGTTATACCTTTCTGTTCCTTTTTTTTTTCATATAACAATTTTTCACCTCCTGTATTCTTCACATTACCAATCTTTTTTTTTCACGACTTTCTTTTACGTCCATTCTCACTTGTAGGCATACACACTCTCGTATTCAATGCCTCCTACCCGCATACCCATTGTTTAGAGCGCCACTATAAGTAACACCACATGAAAAATCATTCCTTTGCGAATTTTTAAGTAAGAGGAAATTCCAGGTGGTTCGAGTGGAAATTTTTTGCTCATGATAAATTAAAATAGTGTGAAAAATGTAACTCACCTTTGGGGGGTGACGGTGTCTTTTCTATTGAAAACTGAACATAATACAATCTGATAACAGAGAGAGAGAGAGAGAGAGAGAACCGTGCTAACATGAGGGGCAGAAAGAATTCATTAGGAGGTGGCCTCTTTGAGAGTAACAGTGACTCATGTCGCCCTATAGTTCAAGATAAGTGGTTACAACGCGGGATATATCGCTTTATGGATTCTTCTCTAACTCATTTGAAGAGAATCTTTCATAAGAATCTAATCAAAAAGATATTCAAGAAATTCTTCGCCTTTCATGGAACTCGAAACTGAATTACCGTATTTACAGCAATCCCCTAATTTTTCGTTCCGTAAATTGTACATTAACTGCTCACCCTCCTTCACTATTTATTTAAGATCCATATTAATATTATACACTATCTATGCTCAGGCGTTTCAACCGGTTTTTTTTTGTACAGGTTTCCCCGCAAAAACCCTCTATTCATTTCTCGTTTCCTCCTACGAGCTCCAAATTCCTTTCCATTTCATCCCTTTTGATTCAATGACCGCAATGGCAATTCATGGAGCTCCTCGTTTTGCAGTTTTCTCCATTCTGTTGTCACTTCCTCTTAGGTCAAAATATTTTCCTGAACGCACTTTTCTCGAAATTATTCAGCCTTTTTTATTACCTTAACTCTTATCCTGCTAACGTGGAGAATATGGTGAGCTCATAATAATGCCAGCAAATGGCAGATGGGATTTAATGCGGCCCTTAAAGTGTTAACGTGAGACACAAAGTAACGAAAATCCATCTATGCAGAAAAAGATTCCTTTGCATCAATTTCATAACATGTCTACAAATATATTTTCACAATCTTCTTTCTTTATGACTTATATTTCATTAAATATACAAATATATTTATGTTTACATGCAAATATGAAGTTGCCTGCGGTCTTGATTTCCAGAATGGTTTTTCTTGTGATGGAAGTACAAGTTCACACATTCCTAAACTCAGCTCTTGGTTGAAGGTTTCAGACAGCTTATTGTCACAGTCATTTTCTACTAACGAAAAGTCTCCCCGCCACCCATTGGACACGGTGGCGAGTGGACGCTGCGTCAAAGTCAGATATCCCAGGCCCTCTCAGTAATTAGAACCCCTATCATTCAACCCATAGAATATTGCATAGCAAGAAATATATTTTTGGACTATATGTATTCATGTTTTTATGCATCTTTTCACAGTAGCTTAAAATATAGGTCACTGTGTGAAAAAACAATCGCGAACAAAAATTGCCTAAGGTTCACTAAGAAGTTAAAGGCACCCACACAGACTACAATGACACATGTAACTACTGCCGGTTTTCAGAACGCGTGGAGTTCGACGACCACTACCTCGTGGTCTGGCGCCTCGTGTTTGTGCTAAGAGAACTTTTTTTTAGGCTCATTTAAGAGACTATTATTGTTTGCGTCGTTTTTCAGAAACTCAAAACCTTTTTATTATCGTTAGCCTTATGTCTTTTTCGTCGAATTCATTATTCTCAATCATTCCATTTTTCTAGACTCCCTTCTTTTCATACCTTGATTCTTTCTATGCTTTGTTAAAGCTGCTGCTTTGTCGGCCTTTCCTTTTTCATCTTGGTCTTTTATTCAAATGTTTCCTTCCTATTGAAGAGTCTTGTTGGTTTTCTTTGTAGCTACGCTCTTTGCACAACAAAATGTCACAATATTTCTCTTCGCTGCCGATCGAACACTTGAAAGTAAGGATGCATCACATGCAGTCCTAGCTACCTCGCATGAGCATTAAGCGAACTGAATTTCTCTTTGAAGATTCCATTATTCTGCGATATAACGCCGTGTCGACTGGTAAATCTCCTTACCAGTTGACGTGATGTAACATTGCAAATGAGCTAAATCATCAGCGACACAGATGGGGGTATGTTACGTCTTGAATTTCTGTTGGTGTTAACATTGAATTTGACGCTTGTCTTCCTCTGTTACTGAAATTTAGTGCTTATTAACTAGCGACAAAAGTCCACATTCTAGTAAATACTGCTAGATTGCTAGATGTCGATCCTACTGACCATGCGTTCTAAGGCGTAGTTGTGGGGTCGCTCGACCTCTGAGATGGGGTTTCGAATTCCAGGGAGTGCATGATCGTCTCTAGTGTTTGTTGTGTGTTTTGTAGGTAGCGGTTTCTACGACGATCTGATCACTCATTCAGAGGAGTCTTACCTCGCGTGTGTGTGTGTGTGTGTGCCTGTTGGCGTGAGTATCTAATTGTGTGTGATATAGATAACTCAATAACGACGCTGCCTGCGCCCTTGTTGACTTCATGCACCACAGAAGAAGATTAATAAATTCTTGTTGTATTTAACGACGTTACTTTATTGGCACTGGTTGTGAAGAAGAAACTTAGCGACGAGTATGTGAAGATCTGAAAGGAGTCTACCGTAGTTCATTCGAAACGTTTACATTGATTAAGGCTTAACCATTTAAAGTCGGATCTTATGTAGTGTCTAATTACAGAGAAGTGAGAATTGTTATGTAACGAGGCTGTCGTTTGCTAAGAATGTACTGCATAAGGAAGGTGGTAGATGAATGAAATGTGAGAATGGACGATTGTATAATAGAGACTGGAAAAACTGAATTACTCGTAGAAAACCCTGTTTTATTGTCACTCTTTCAATCAAAAATCCCCACGTGGGAAGTAACCGTTAATAAAGGATAATTATTTGAAATAAGCAAGAGATCCCTTGATTGAAAGAAATGTTTCGAAATTGAAATGGAAGTTCTCACCAAATCCTCCTTCATGTCAGCCAGTAACACGACTTGGATTCAAAAAGAATGTTTCTGGATTGTTGGATTATTTCAATATCAAAAAGACTGACATATATTCTAAGTAAGGCATTAGGCATTAAATGTGCATTGGCACTGACAAACTTTAGCATGCCTCACAAAAACTGGAAGCAAAACTAAAGCCCTCTCTATTATTATACAGGTTTGCTGACAGCTTGCAAGCAGGATCATGACGGAACGTCCTGATCCTGTTTGAAAGCTGTGAGCAAAACCTGTATGACATATAGCATTGCTGTGTGTACAGTGAAAAACTCCTGATGATGGACAGAGGAACTGTCCGAAACATGTAGAGTTTTATTCTAAAAATAAATTTGAGAAATTAGTGCGTCTAGTTGGCTTTATTATAAGAATTTATCACGATGCACGGTCACCTGAACGTCAAAATTTGTAGATACGTTTGGCATACATGGAGGACATGAGAAAAGGCTACATAATTGCAGTTGTAACTATTTAGGTCAGATTTCAAGCTCACTTATTTGAATTGAAAGGATAACAGTTTAAGGGTTATGATAAAATCTGGTTTTGAAGGTGGGGGTGGAACTGGACTGGTTCAAAATATAATTTGATAGTCAACTTTGACTAACACGGTGCTGGACCCAGAAGTTCCACAAACGCACAGAACTTGTTCGCTGTAGAAAAACCTATAACATTGAACATTTTCTTTGTACTATACTTCTGTCATGCTATGAATGTTTAAAAGAAAGTCTACACAATGTCGATAGAGTTTATATAAATTATTCGTGTTAAAATTAAGTAATGATAATCTCTCTCAAAAGCATCACCCAGTTGGCCTTTGTAATTTACACAGACTGTGCTTGTGGGTGGCAAAAATTGAAACTTTTACCTTTATTCTGATGAACTTCTGGATCCAGCAGATTAATGTAAATAGATTCTCCTCTCTCAGGAATAGTAACTGTAAGGTCAATCCAGATTGTTGGCCCAACTGCATTCACTGCATTTTCCATAGACGTTGTTCGATGCACACAGAGTTTACCTGTCATCACCACAATTATCAGAACAAAGGTGAAACACTTATTTCAATATGATATGTGTCAGGTAATACCTTATAATTTAGTGTGTTATAAGACCTTAATTATTGAATGAAGGAAACAACATATCCATTGAATGTTTACGCGGCTAAGTACTTTACATTAAACTGGAATGCGCTGAAGGAATTTTAGTGAAGCTAACTGAGATGAGAAGGATGAAGTATGAAGAAATACGTATATGTGGATAGTTGCTTTCATGTAACTTAGTCATATATTGTGCACGTAAATAAGTCAGAAACATGGAGAATCTACACTGTAATTGAGTACTAAAAAACAGCATCAATTTATTCTGACCATTTGGAAGAAAATGTCTGTTAAAAGGCAATATTTTATAACAAAGTGAAATAGTGGCGATGTTTCGGTACATAAACAACAAAGTTGTTTCAGTATTTAATAGCAGAACTGATAAATATTTTGTATCCTGGCAGGTATACTTCGTTAAACGGACATGACTCTGCTACACTCGCTGTTTTATACCTGTACAACAAATGTCATTTTTCTTTCTTAATTCTTTTTCCTTGTATTCCGCCTTTCGCTCCTCCCAGTCGTTCTTTTTCCCCATATTCACTCCATTCATTCAATCATTCACCCATTCACTCACCCACTCGTTCCATTATAGAAGTTTCTTGAGCAACAAGGTTCTGTAAGCATTTATTCGTTGCCTTTCGAACTACGCAGACCTCTCAGTATCTATAACACATAGAAAAATCAATACTTTATTTTGAATACATATAATGGTCTCACCCTCAATAATTTTATTGCATTCATAGACTCGTCACAGTGTTCACAAAATCTCAACATGTTACCGTTTCTCATCGGTTCAGTTTAGTTCACAAGCTCAAGTATTTTATGCCTCTTATCTTATGGCAGTTTTATCCTGTAGTCTATATCCAGGTCTATCAAGATCTTCTCTTCTTTGAATTAAAATGTACCCCTATTGTTTTTCAATTCATGCTACGTTTTCCAAATAAATTTAGTGTTATCTCCTTTTTAATGTTAATAATATCATCATCATCATCATTATCATCATCATTTGGGGAGTACAAATTATGAAAGTCTCCTCTGAGTAATTTTCTCCTGTCTTCCGTTATTTATGCTCACAAGCAAATATAGTAAATCCCAGTTAAAACGACATCGCTTTATGCAACATCTCGTTTATTTCGTCGGATATTCTGTGGTGCCAGTTGATTCCTTACTGCGAACCGTAACATTACACTAGGCGGTTATAAAAACACTCGTTTATAACGACACAAAATATTCAGTCCCTTTCATTACGTTATAACGGATTTCGAGTGTAGTCTCTCGATATTTTGTCCCACAATTTTGTAATTATTATTGTTATAACCTACAAACATGGCTTCTTTCAGGTATATGATTGTAAGTATGCAGAGTAAAGGTAATAACAAATAACAATAATAATAATAATAGTCTAGGCCCATTAACTTACGAGCTTCGATTTCTCTGTAATTAAATTATAGATTTCGTTTATCATTTACTGTTTATAGCAAGATGCAAACAAGTACAATTCACATGCCTGGTCTTGTAAGCAGCATGTAAGTTGAAGGACTCTAGAATTTTAAGTGGCTTACTACATAAAATGGAGTCTGTATTTTTCAAATTTCTCTTGCAGAGACGTAAAATATGAAAGGGGGCGCTGTAACAATGTATCAATTAAAACTCCCATTGACCCGTTCAAAAATTCAACGCTTTAATTACCTAATTGCTACGTAATTAGTGCTCCGAACTGAGAAAAGATGTCGCTAGTGTATCGCGCTTTAAATGCGAATAAAAAAGAGCACTGTGTTCCAAGGACATTAGCTTATTTTTCTTTTCCTTCCCCCCCCCCCCTTTTTCGCCTGTACTTTAAATGAGATACGCCTTTAGCTTTAGATTAATAATGCAGACAGTCAGAATGGTAGAAAAGACACGGAACAACGCTACACTCTTAAAAGGTGCTGAATTATAAACTAGAAAGATGCGGAGTATGGAATGATTCAATTTAAAAAACAGGAACGTTTCGTTGTTTTACTTATTGAAAATGGGGAGGTTGTCCCGAGCACGCCTCTGGACATTACAGACAGTGATCCAATTCAGTGAAACCTTTAGGAAACAAAAAGGCAAAGAAAATATTTTTGTTTCTGTTTTAGCCTTTCTTTTCACTCCCACTTTTAGCTAAATATATAACGCGTGTTACAAAACCTTTTATGATATTCTAATACGTACAATTCTGTCTTTCTGGACATCTAATTATGTTGGAGTTAGACCAAAATGTATATTTCAAAGCCTACTTATAGATGCTGACCGCCTCTGTGGTCTAGTGGTCAGAGTTTCTGGCTACAGATACAGAGGTCCCGGGTTCGATCCCCGGCGCTACCAGATTTTCTGAGCAGTAGTGGGTCTGGAACGGGGTCCACTCAGCC
>Ga0123354_10006537_pt1 | contig 17333 bp, 9 predicted proteins | sample TergutLab28metaG_2_FD_97872 | JGI IMG/M metagenome (GOLD analysis project Ga0123354, IMG submission 97872) | Labiotermes labralis P4 segment gut microbial communities from Petit-Saut dam, French Guiana - Lab288 P4 | ecosystem: Host-associated > Arthropoda: Insects > Digestive system > Gut ...
ACCAGACACACATACACGCACCACACACAGACATACACGCACCACACACACATACGCGCACCACACAGACACACACACACACGCACGCACCACACCCACTCACGCACGCACCACACACACGCACGCACCACACACGCATATACACGCACCACACAGACACTCACACACACGCACGCACCACACGCACGCGCACCACACATACATACATACACACACACACGCACCACACGCACGCACGCACGCACCCACACACACGCACCACACACACACACACACACACACGCACCACACAAAAAATAATTACCAAGAATTAGTCTGTAATTTAATTCATTACTTTTTATTGAAACGAAACATGATTAAAACTGATTAACAGTGGCTGACAGCGAGTGTATAACGTAACATTGAAGAGCTGTTGCGTAACCATTGATGCTGTAGAAAAGCAGTAAGTGTTACATATTCCGATTGTGTGTTTGTAGTCTTAGTCATTCAGCATGTTATGCGCATGCGCCATATTGTCATCTGTGACCTGTCTGACTCTACCGTATTTTTGCACATTATCTCATAAACGCCACGACTTTCGGTAAAACTTTGAAGGGCACAAAATATGTTTTGATTTCGTCTACAAATTTTGTCCGAAACAATTCTCATTCCAAGAAGAATTCGGAGAGATATTGTCACAAATGTGCACAGGGCTGCATGTAAAATGACAGCTATTCTTCTCCGATTTTAATAAAACTTGAATTTTCTGGACAGATTTTTGAAAAATTCTTCAATATCAAATTTCATGGAAATCCGTTAAATGAGAATAGAGTTGTGCCATGGGACGGACGGACGGACGGACGGGCGCACAGACAAACTTGACAAAGATAGTAGTCGCGTTTCGCAGTTTTGCGAACTCGCTTAAAACATGACAAAACTCTGGTTTGTTTTGATGGTGATATTAATTTAGTGGGTGACAACACGTGTAACACAAAGATTAGAGTGAATAGCTTGTTCTAGGCATGTCGATTGGTTGTTAAATAAGATCCTATATTTATGGCTTTTCATCAGAGCACAAATAAAATTACATGATAATAGAAACAAGTACTGTGAAAGTGTACCGCAATTCACGTATCCTTGAACAGCAGCAAAATTATCAAAATTTCTTTGAAGAAGGACGTAGGTACTATTCATGTCATAATTTGAATATTAACTTTCCCCATTTAAAAACTTATAATTTTGTCATTGTTTTATGCTAATGTAAAAAGCAAATTCTTACCCTAAAATACTGAGGGAAAGTCAGCGAAAAATTTAAAATTATTTTGCTGTTTGTAATTTAGGAAGCGACACTATAAAACCTCAAACTCTAGCCTGTGAGTGTCATTGAGTGAACAATTACTATTGAAAGGTAAAGCAATCCCATTAGAGACCTGGACAGGCCCTGGGGGCTCCAAGAGGTCGAGGCTTCAAGATTTCAAGACACTCGGCGAATGATTGTAGTAAGGTTGTCAGCCCTACGCACCGGCCGCCTTTACCCCCCAGAAAATATTCCTGGTACTCATTTATGTTAGAGGCTGAGTCAACTCCAGGGCCATAGTGCAGCAGGAAGGATTATGTCAATGAAAAATTCCAATGATACCATCGGGAATCGAACCCTTTACATTCCGGCATGTGGCGCAGTGCCTCAACCAAATGTGCCACCGCGTGCCCCGAGTAATTATTATTAGTGAAATTACAAGCAAGTGGGAGGAAATGATCGTGGCCTAATTTAAGATAGTGGTTCAGCATTTGCTTGGAAAAATTGAGTGAATCCTAAGAATTTTCAGGCTATTCGCTGTTGACGCTGAAGCATTTACCTTAAGAAAGAAGTTAAAGCTCTCCAGACTGAGCCAAGTTGTGTTGTAAGTGTCCAGTGGAACATGTGGGGGTGTGAGCGGATAGAGAAAGGTTAATGGAAACATTACCCAACAAAATATTTGCTCTAAATTGAGGGTTTTCCATCCCGTTGTGCCAATATAACAATCTGTTATTTATTGTCCGTCGTACACAACACTATGGTGCAAAGTGAAGTTATGCATCCATTAAAAAAACTACATGTTTCAACCCCTTGGGATCATCTTCAGGCTTATAAAATATGGTATCATACAAGATACTTCTGTTGTTGCTACCTACGGGATCCTGTGGTTTACAGTACGCTAGTTATAAAATATGTAGATTTGTTAATGGTTGCATGACTTAACTTTGCACCACAGTGTTGTGTACGGCGAACAATAAATAACAAAATATTTGCTTCCCACCAAATATCGAATTGACGAGACTCTGACGGACGGGCATGTTAGAAGAGAATCGTGTTGACTAAAGTTTAACCCAAAGACTTAAAACGGAAAAGACTAATTGGTTAACTTAGGCACAAAATAGAGAACAATTTTACAATTAAACTGTGAATGGGACTAGAGAGGGTGTGTACTGGTTAAAAGCCAGCGGTTCTGATTTTTAGGGTTCCATTCTTTTTGCGAGTGATTTGTCGACAAGCTAAGCGAATTTGGGTTTCTCTTTTAGAGCTGTGCTCCATGAATTCAATGTCATTAACGATAAAAAAAAAAACTTATCGTGCTCCTTCCTGATGTGAATTTATTTAGCTCACCAGTTTACAATATGATGTGAATCTTAACTTGGAACATTTAACACGAAGATTGAGCAGCTGAGCCAGCTGCTCAGTTCATCGCAATTAAAGATAGCGACTTTCAGATCTAGGTGATGATGGGTTGTGGGTTGCGGGTGCGTCAGGAGAAGCTCCCTCATTCTTTTCTTGCTTTCTCACGGAACCGTACAGTCATCCGATCTAAGCAGATTCTAAGAGAAGACCAGAAAACGTCAACAAAGTGAAAGAAAATAGAAAAGTAATAATATAAAAAAAGGGAAGCAAAGTGATTAATCTTTACTGAGCGACTGGTAGATTCATCTTCTACTCGCGTCCGATGGAAGTGTGGCGGAGTGGCAGTACCGTACAGTACCCTCAAAAATATTCTGTCACCTCTAACGGATGTTATACCGCATATCAACCTATTTATTGAATAATACGTAGCAGCCGTAGACACAATTCTAAGTCAACAGAAATGCAAATAAGTACGTGGTACAGCGTCCTGAAAATAAGAAAACATCTAAAATTCTCAGTAATAATTCACCATAATTTATGTGATCTTATGTTTATTACCGTGACCGAAAACATTCTAGACAATGAAGCACCTGAATCCACTTTACGCTATGGTAAACTACTTATTTATGATTTATTTTAACATAGTCCTGTCCCTTTCATTCGAGGTTTCGAATAAAATGTTATAAGCATACCTCTTAGCCTTTGTGCTTGCCGCACATTTCTCCAGTTTCACCTACCTTCAATTTTATCACCAGAAGAATCGTATAGTTGGTAAAAGTAATCTATAAATTTTGAAGGATTCAGTCCTCTTCATTAACCCTCTAATCAGTTAGTAATTCCTACTGTAAATTGCAACACAAAAATACTTGCGAATTCCAAACACTTGCCTGTTTGACCTTATGCAGCTTTTCAGTCCTGAAATTGTCGCATTGTGAGAATTTCATTACGTCTAAAGGAATTGGTTGTATTGGGAAATGTAAGGACAAATTTACTTGATGGATTGATAAATAAGCCAGTCAACTTTTGATACAGTCATAATTACAAAAGATGCATGCTGTGGTGCAGTTGGTTGAGGCATTGAGCTACAAGCCGGAAGGCCAAGGTTTCGATTCCCGGTGGAATCAGTGGAAATTTTAATTGACATAATTCTTCCGGCCGCACTATGGCCCTTGGGTCGACTCAGCCTCAAAGAGAAATAAGTACCAGGAATACTTTTGGGGGGTAAAGTCGGCCGGTGGTAGGGCTGAGAACCTTACCACATACACAGGGTTGCTTTACATTTTGCCTTTACCATAAACACAAAACCCCACCTTTGTTGACCTTACTGGTAGCTGTGACCGCCAGGTGGCAGTAGGTATGCAAGTACCTTCAGTCAGATTGATAGGGTTACAATTCCCTCACTGTCGCAGCAGCGTTATGGTTTAATCTGTGCTTCGTTTCTGAGAGTGTCATCATTTTTTCCATATTAATTTTATAATTTTCTATAAGAAAATAAAGTCCAGTAATTCTTTCTCTTAGACACTGGTATAGTACCTCTGCAACGACTTCCTCGGATCTGAGGCATTACCAATTCCACTTATGCTACAGTGGAATGGATGATTCCGCCAAGGGACTGAAGCTGGATAGCTAGTCGTGCCTGGCGTCTACAGAAGTCTTTTATTTACCGTGCTTCTGGGTAAATTGAAATTTCCAAGCATCACTTTATCCGATTTCTTGGGATCTTAGAAAAGTAATAAATTGACTTAGTAATTCTTACGAAATGCACTTACTGATTTTGGCCATTTCTTCATTTTTGTTAGTATTGTCTAAATTAGAATATAATGCTTGAAAAACGAATAATAATTATTAATGTTGTTAAATGAATAATTAATTCTTCTCCACATTGTTTAAATTTAGAGTACATATTAGAAGAATTTTCCTTAGTGTTCTAATTAGCTTCTTGCATATCCCTTTCCCGTATATCGGATTTGGAATGCGAATTCTAAATTCGGCACTTATGTAACTTGCGTTATCCTCTATTGCAACAACGGATCTAGAAAAAGCTTCCTTTTCCTTAAACGTTTCCTTACAGGTCCATACATTTTGTTCATGTGTTCATCTTTCTGTAATAACTCCAAATGTTGGAGTAGTGGCACATTTTATTGGAACGAAATATTCCTCATTCAAATTTGACATTCAGAGGACCGTGCATCATGATCTAGTCTTATAATAAAAGCCAACGAGATGCACTATTTCACAAATTTATTTTGTTAAAAACTCTACATATTTCGGACAGACTTACTGTCCATCATCTGGAGTCTTAATACTGTATTCACAGCAGTAGGTATTTGTCATACTAGTTATGTTGACTGATTGCTAGCAGACAGTCAACATAACTAGTATGACAGATATCAATTGCTCTGAATACAGTATTAAGACTCCTGATGATGGACAGTAAATTTGTCCGAAACATGTAGAGTTTTTTTACTAAAATAAAGTTGAGAAATAGTGCATCTCGTTGGCTTTTGTTATAAGAATTGCTCATTAATGTTGCTACTAATATGACCATGCATATTTTCGTTGTTATACCGTGCATGTTGTCAAGTCACTCAATTATTTTACCAACCACTGCACTTATATAAATTTATAAAATTTACACATTAAAACATTAAAAACGCTCCGACATATTTCGGTCCTAGGACCAAATATGTCGGAGCGTTTTTAATGTTTTAATGTGTAAATTTTATAAATTTATATAAGTGCAGTGGTTGGTAAAATAATTGAATGACCATGCATCTCATTCGACTTTATGTTAAGAATACATGGGACTTAATTTTAATTCTCTTTTATTTCTTTACTTCGTCCTTGTTAAGTGTAATAATTAAGGTTGTCTGTAATCTTCGTCAGCTTATCCTGGCTCATATTTGGAAATTATTTTTAAATGGGTTACGACCGCTTCCTTACACATTCTTTATACGTTATTGTTCACAACTGTATACCCTGAATTATCGACCACTCATTTACGTGAATTACAAAAAAAAAACTGTCTGCATCCGGTAGGTACAAAATGTAACTTACTCAATGTAAAACTCTTCTTTAATATTTATAAAAATTATGCCTTCCAAACGTCTCTTTTAGACGACAAGTGCTTGCATGTTACCCAAACACATATGAACCCACCATCATTAGAGGATTTCCCTTGCTAGATTGATGTACACGGATAAATGGAATCCGTCAGTCAGGTGAAACATGAAGAGAGAGGCTCAGGAGGTGGAGGGAGTGTGAATGGTAGCCGGTGTTAGTTCTATTGGTTTATTGATCGTTTCGAAATTTCTTTCCGATTACCATAGGAGGAATAGAGTAGCGTGCGACTAAGGAAAAGAGCTTAAGGAACGAAGGGAAAAATAACATTCCCTGTGTTGATACTCTGCGCGTACAGTAACTTATCGATATCGGAAGTATCCAGTCGCTATTTAATTGACGGATTTCAGTGACTGACAGGCTGAGTCCATCGCAATGATGTTGTTGTGCGAAAATGAATGGTGGCCGATGTAAAATTCTTGTTTGGATCACTCACGTTCTGGATGTTGTCCATCATCCAGCGTTTAAAAAATACAAACACCTAAACTACGCTCTCAGAACTTGATTTCTTTCCCTACTTAGGTAAGATGGTGGGAAAGCAAATTCGCCTAGTACCTAGATTACTTCAGGCTCTGGGCAGGTTATGGTAATAGATAAAATCCAGTTTTAGGCGCATACATTATGATAGTTGAAGTGATTAAAGGTGCCAAAAGATAAGAAGTAGCTGTCTTATAGATTCAACTAGTGGGAAAAAATTGAACTTTTTACCTGACAAAAGGAACAAATCGATTTTCTGAAAGTTTTTTTCCTCTGTTGTAGTATTTTTTAAACAAAGGGCATTGGAAAATATGTGAAAGCTGAGAGATTCTGAAGCAGATATTACAGTTAAATGAAATTGCTCTCTCTTCTATCGGGCGGTTAGCCAAATTTGCTTTTTCACATTCCCATGTCGGTTAATATCAATAGTCATCCAACTTCTGACAGCCATGAAACCCTTGCAATTAATTTTCTCCAACGCTTTGTAGAATAAAATTGTACTTTTTGGGCGCGGACATAAGATTAACTCTTTTTTTTTTTTAATTTTTAAATAAATGTTGGGGACAAAATTTTAGTGTTGGTGCTTAACACTGAAAATAAATCTTGTGCCGATTATGCACAAATTTGGGGATGCAAGTAAAGAAACCAATTTAAGATTATTCCAGTTATGTGTACGAACTCCACTATAAAGATCCTGTGCTCACGAAACGCTTGAAAGTGGCACACGGAATCCCACGGTTCTACGGAATGGTGTTGGAATACCACTGGTTTGTACCAACTGTTGTAATGTAGTAACATGAATGCACTCGAGAAGTAGGTGTTCTGTTTCAATCCCTGAGATAGGCTCCGCACCCACAATCTGCTTTATGCAAAGTGCTATGCTTATGTATGTGTGAACGATTATTTGGTGATACTTGCACCAGATGGCCGTCGTTGTTATTAATCAGTCACAAGGCAAAGGGGGCTATACGCTTCTGTTGGCACTGCAGCGTCTTACTTTACCAATAGCATTGTCAAAATGCTATTTGAGAAACTGTCAAATTCGTGGCATGAATACCAATTGAAATTGTGATATCATAGCATCCACTTACCAATGTTCAGCACAGTAAACGGCCAAGTAACATGACAAGCCGACGCGTGCTATACTGACCGTCAGTTTACCAGGTAGCGTTCTTGCTGTTCAAACTTCGGCGGAAGATATGCTATCCTGAGCGGGGTGAATAATTATCTGCAGGATATTTAGCCTAGACCTCCTGATTCCGAAAATTTACTCACTAATCAGTAATAGTGTTAGTAGTAGTAATATAACCTTTCGTACCATTAGGAACTTAGCACATTTGTGGAGCATCTCCATCCGCCTCCGTTGCTCGACAACCCCTTAACCTCTCTCCATACTGTGCCGCATATTCCTGCTTCGTCGCTTCCTCCATAAAGGGCCCTTTTCCAGGTTTGCTTCGGTCTTCCTCTCCTTCCGGCTCCCTGCAGATTCCAATCCAGTGCTTGTTTTTCAATGTACTTATTCCACTTTTAGAGAGTATGACCGATCTATCGCTATTTTCTCATAATTTGTAATGTTATAGGTTTCTGTCCAGTAGCTGCCTACAGCTTGGTATTACTTGTTATGTAAGGTTATCTTATGCCTGTTATTCTTCGCAAATGTGGAATTACAAATGTTTCTTAGTGTTCATCACTATACGAGTATTATTATTCTTCAACAATGAGTACAATTCTACAAACATTCTATTTGCCTTTTTGATCCGTGCTATAACACCTTGAAGTCTACCGTTACGGCGTTGCAAATTGCTCGACTCTGTCAGTAACTGCATTATTGACATTTGTATTTGATGTAATCTTTGAACTTTTTTGTAGATCCTTTAGTTTATTGGTGTCAAGTATTAGGCCAAGTGTGATTACTTCTGTCCGTAGGTCACATATTTTCTTGGACATGTCTTTGTAACTTTATGAAAAGAGGTAGGTATCATCTGCATTGTCCAGATCCTCTAACCTTCCATGTAAACCCCATCTATTACCTCACCACTCTCTAACCAGATTCATCATATGTAGTGTCCATGCCATTTTCTCTGTAAATACAATATTTTGTGTATATACTGCCCGTTCAGCACTACAAATTCCGCCTTTTGCCCACACACATTATTTATACTTATATTTAGCTTGATGCTCATAATATGCTATCGTTTTTCCCTTATAGAGGATTCATGGATTGCACTTTCCAACGGAATATACTGTGAGATACGAAATAAGTCTCTACATATAATATGAATTTTTGGACCGGGTAGCTCAGTCGGTATAGCAACTTACTACGGGCTGGATTTTCCGGGATCGAATTCCGGTGGGGTCGAGATTTTGCCGCCCGTCCCGACGGGCCCTGGGGCCCACCCAGCCTCCTACACAATGGATACCGGGTCTTTCCTGGGGGTATAGTGCGGCCGGGGCGTTATGCAGACCACTCACCCCCTTCTAGTGCCGCGGTCATGGAAGAGTAGAGCTATACCTATACCCACCCTCTGGGCCACACCGGGCTTGTAAAGTTATCACTTTACTTTTATATAATGTGAATTAATTTTCACCGGCCTCGCACGGCGGACACCAGTGTTCAAGTCCGGGTCAGTCAATGTGAGGTTTGTAGTAGAAAATGTGGCACTGGACTAGGGTTTTCTCCGCGTATTTCAGTTTTCCCCCATCATCATCCTTACACTAATGCGCCACACTAATTTTCATCGACATGTTTCTTGTATCAGAGGGACAAAGGAGTGAAGCCTATAAAGCTTCCAAAAGCAATTCTAATTCCGAAATCGGCGGATAATTTGAATTGCAGGCACTTTCACATTTTATTTTTCAAACCATTAAAAGGGTGTCGTAAAATACGACGAGTCTGGCTTAATAAAATCATGAGGCCTAATAACGCCTGCCAGGCACATTCGCACACACTTTGTGCCACTAGAATATCGAATTATGGATGTAGTTGCGGAAGGCAAGTATTTTGTATTGCTAATTAATTACAAATCATACTGTGGTCTTCTGAGTAAAGATAGTGTGATACCTCGTAGGTGGGCGTCAAATTTACAAAAAAGACCCATAACACACCACTGCTTCACGTTCCATCACAAAACTAGAACCCACATACCCAATTAGACGGTGTCATAATCCGGAAACCTACGTGGTACAATAGTCCTACGAATCTTCACCGCTGTGAAAACCTGAAATTTCAAATAGAGACCACTCTGTGTACTATACATGTATTTAGATATATTTCATTAAAGTAACACACGAATGTATATGCAACAAAATCTGGCATGTAGACATTACTCTACCTACCGAGGGCTCAGTCAGACGTTAAGGATAAGGACGAACTGGAAGCGTGTTGCTTGGAGGTTAGCGGGGTAACAGGTGCATGCCGGGAATGCGATTTTTAACAACAAAAAAATTAACAATTCTGCCGTGTAGAGGGAGGAGGAAGGGGTTATTGCGGCAGCCTGGATAAGTTGTTTTTGGTTAAAATCTCATTGCCACCATGCATCTGCTACCACGCTACCCTCCAAGCAAATCATTTGCAGTGTCTGTACCCTAAAGCTGTGTTACCCGAAAACAAAGTCTGAGTGCCATTAACACTACAGCCCTGCATTGAAAACGATTAAATTATGACTTTTCCTCCTTAATATTCTTGAATTATCAAGTTTTATCTTATCCTGGATCGTAGAAAAGAGATTTTTAAGTGCCATTTCTATCTTTGGATCTTTGTTTTGATCTGGTTATATTTAAGCACCACCATGAAATGTTCATCATCTCGTAATCTCTTTGTTCAGCCACATCAGATTTCTCTGGAGTCTAATGTGTTTCCGCTAGATGCCACTTATCTACGTCAACATCTCGTCATTTCCTTCACGTCTAGATCATTTTATTTTCATACTCTTCCTTTCATATTCTAATTTCTGTTTTAACCGTCTTTCAATTTTTTTCCCGCCCTTGATTTTTCAGTACGTGTTTCCGAAACCCATATAACTACTTCAGCTCTTGCATTTTTCAACTTTGGAATATATTAACACACGTTACTGAGTAGTTTCATTTATGTGTCAGTGCACTACTTTAGCTTCTGTACTTTGTATCGGGACATTTACATGAACACTCTTTAATTCTACTAGGGTAAACCTCAAATTCCACAGCCCAGCCTAAGTGTTTTGTTGAGTTCGCGTAAGTAATTTACAATATGCATTTGGCTACATCTTTCAGAGTTCTTCTCGCACAACTGAGCATTGTAATTTAAAAATATTCATAAGAAGGCAAAGTAGCTCCTGTACCACGCTATTACATTGTATTCATGTGCACAAATAAAATTCACGCAGTATCTGCCTCAGCTGGAGATGGAACTGCGTGGCTAGATGCATGCTTCGGCTGCTTTATCCCTAGAGAAATAGCCAACTTACATATGGATATGATCAGGTTGTGTCCCTGAGTTTGTTTAAACGTGATGGCAAAGAGAAGTGTCCTTGAACTAGACCTATATTTGTGACATCGTAGTTGTGAGTTTACAGTCCAGATATTTGGAATGGGAGAAACCTTACTTTTATCAAAAAACGGAGCGTGTAGATTTTGAGCCGGACATATTCGAACACAACTGCCACACACTGAAGCTTATTGAAATTGTTGATAGTGTAATCTAGGCGCATAACTTAAGAATTGAAAGATTTGAAGTGTTACTGAGAATACAGGTCTTATGGGATGCGTGGCCACGTCAACGATCGAATGATTCCTGATGCTTTGAAGAAAAGTAATGCCTTCGGAAGTCGTTATCCGTCCACTGGCGACACAATGTCACATTCCGTAAGACAGTTAAAATTCTGTGGTGTACCCGTTCACGGACTGAATTTTATTTTCGGGGTTTAATTCTCAATACGAGCGCATGCACGTAATTCCACGCGTATGTTTAACTAATTTACATCTTCCTCACGTTCGGAAGTTTCCTGCTTCAGCCCACAAAGTTCATCACACATTTTATTTCATTCCACTTTCCTGGTAAAAAAAAAAGTGTAGAAAATGTATCCATTAAACAGTAAGTACTGTTACATTTAATTTTGGTTCAAATAATTAATTGATGAAGAAAACTTTCCCTCAACTTCTGATCTGTTCCACCCGTATAGCCACACAATTCTTGTTTACCATTTGAGGGACAGCCTCCAAAGTTGAGTGGGGAAGACTGGTGGGTATAGAAGGGTTGTAGAATGGGATTTCTAGGGATGGGGGAAGTTGCTCTTAATATATAAAAATTCACCACAGCGGTGGTGGCCATGATGGATGACGTATTTCCGCGGGCGTTGACGTCAAAGAATCCAACATCCATCCATCCGTCGCCCGTCTGTCTGCGTGCCCTAGCCTGCACCGCTATTTGGCGGCTCTTCTCTCTTTTTTTATACAGGCTGTATTTTCTTTCCTTTCCTGTGATGTGTTTTGATGACTCTCTTCTTCTTCATTCTCGCCAATCTCTCTTACTTCAATACACTAAATCGAAACTCCCAGGTGTATCTTATTTTTTAACAAGAAAGACGGACGCACTTGGGTTGTGTATGAAGCTATAGTCGGGCAAAGACCAACGCACACGGGGATGCGTTCTGTGGTGCTTAGGGAAAAGTAGAGACAAGAGTTATAACCATTAAACTAAAAGACCGAGTTTTGACAGTTGTAAGAAAATCCAACGGAAATAATTATAAAGTAAATATATATTTTTTTGGATTTAATAGACATGACGGAGTCCTTTGTTTTTTTTTCAGAAGCTTAGAGTCCCCGTGCTAGTCAGAAGCCTTCCAATGTTACTGTCCTCATCAGAAGGCTAGCAAGTGGACGTATCCTAGGAGAGATGAGGTTAATGTGACCTTCCGTATGTTACGCTTTTAACCTATGCTTTGTTTAATATTTACTTCCATACACTCTAACGTCTTCCCAGTGAACGAAGCGCAGTAAAATACAAAATATATTGTGCTGATCCTGCTATTATCAGGTTTACTGCAGTTCGCCTTTCATATCAACCAATGACAATTTGCCGACAACTGTTCCGTAGCTCTTACATCTAACATTACTCACGTTCGTACTATTTCCTCCGCTTCTCCGTCCATTTTCTTCGCATTTTACGTTATACAAAATTTTTCTGGGATTTCGTCATGTCCTGATTTAGGTGTAATCAGTAGTTAACTGCTATCATTTCTTTTATGCTTAGCTCCTTATTTCAAAAGAGTTTTCTCTCCGCCACAACGTCTAGGTTTCATAACTGTGCCCTATATAAACGTTTTCCAGTTACGGTCTTACACGCATTTCTCAAGTCCCCACATATGCTACCTGACGTTCTCGTCTCATTTTCCTTCGTGTTTTCATACGACTAATATTTGATGTAGGTAACATTTATGAAAATAGTCATTTCCTATTTGTCTTTATCTTTCTGTACTTCCTTCCTTTTCGTCCCAATATACTGCGTGTCCGGGCTAGAGGTATACAAAAATACATGCTTATGTTTTAGTACCTAAAAGCTTTATGAAATTTGTGTTTTCAACAGTGTACAGAGTAACTCAAAAAGATTTTTATACACACACGTACACTTCAATGCGGGCACCTGTTGTAGCTCGACAGATATCTAAACGATATTCAAGTTCTTGCCACGTGTTTATCAGCATGTGAGGTGTTATAAGCTCAACTGCTTCAATGATACGTTGTCTCAAATCAGCCAGATCTCGAACTTTTCTCCTGTACACAACGTCCTTAATAAACCCCCTTGCAAAAATGTCTAATGGTGTGAAATCCGGAGATCTATGGGGCCAGGCGGTGGGACCTTCAGCTTATAACACCTCACATGCTGATAAACTCGTGAAAAGAGCTTGAATATCGTTTAGATATCTGTCGCACTACAACAGGTGCCCACATTGAAGTGTACGGACGTGCATAAAAATCTTTTTGAGTTACTCTGTACACTGTTGAAAAGGTAAGTTTCATAAAGCTTTTAGGTACTGAAACATAAGCATGTATTATTGTATACCTCTAGCCCGGACACGCTGTACTTGTTTGCATTTTTATGTCCAAGTTTCACACAAACACACCTGCGAAACTACTTAAATCTTTAAGCTGTTATTGAGGTACATTTTTAACTTTACGTTTTAGTGGGAGATGGGAAGATGGATATTTTCTTAAATTAATGTTAAGTGCTGGAATAGCTCAATTAATGTAGTAACGGTTTGTATGACCAAAAAAAATGTGGTTGAATTCTTGGGTGGGACAAGAAATGTTTGTTTACCAAAACTAACAGGCAGGGTGTGAGACACCCATCTCCTTGTCAGTGGGTAGAGGGCGTTCTTCTCTGGGGTTAGAGCGGCCCGGGAATAAAATTTCATTCACATCCATCTAATACTGACGTTAAGACTTAGTCCAGTTTTACGTCTGCTCATGGACAACTTTACTTTTGTTATTTCCTTTCTGGGTAATTCATATAATTCGAAGTTTTAGAACTGAACGCTTTGGTGCATATTTAATGCTTTCCAATACAAAACGCTGCACGGTTAAAGATTTTTTACCGACTCGAGTACACAGTCATAAAACATAAAACTTAAACTCTTCGACGTAATGTGGACGCTTCTGAGTCATGCATGTAGAACCTGTGTGCTGTGGATGAGTGACAGACTTCAATTTCAATATACCTTCACTCAGCCCCTCGGCTCTGTCTGTCAGTGAGAGGTAGCAACGCAATGTGGAACTACAACTACTGTACTGGTAACAGACAACCCGCCCGTCACATGAGATTTATGGGCCAAATTCCATAGCAGCCCTTCCCCAAGCTCTTGTCTCACTTTCTCTTTACACCATCCCTCTCCTCACTCACCCCTTTCACTTCTGTCTTCACCCAACTGTCTACATGTCGACATTTCGCAAGGAGAGGCCCTGCAGTTATGCGGAAAACAAGGCTTGTGTGGGGTCAGGATGCTGTTCAAATAGGTGACATGCTATGTAATTCCGAAACGGAGTTACTGTAGAGGACAGAGGGAATAGAAAGAATTTTCAAATTAAAATTCGCTGCTTCAGATGTCTGCGTTGAAGACAAACCCAGCTGCAGTGAAGTAACTATCTTTTGAAATTTCGAGTAAAATAAAAGGTAAATTCCAAAATGTATCGGATACTGTAAGAGTAGTGTTAATAAAAAATGGAAACATGTCTATAAAGTGAATTTTTAATGTACAAACACAAGGTGATAACACGGAAGCAGCTAAGAAATTAATAAAAACTTCTTGTTCTTGTATAAGGGGAAATGAATTGGAGATCTGCGCCATCTGTTATTATGACAATCGAAAGAAGAAGAAATAGATGAGCAGTAACACAGCATGCATGAGGAAGATTGGAAATCTGATCACGGATTTACGTAGTTAAATTAATGGTGTCTGGCGGGGACTGAACTGTATGGAATTGATTCAGAATATTGATCAGGGTTGGGACTTGGTAAAAAGAAAACACAGTTGTGCTGCTTGACCGTCTAAGGTACTGTAAGTTTTCTGAAATGATTTCATGTCACGGAGTTGGGTTATACCCTGAAGAAGATGTAATGAGTTAAATACGTTTTAGAGCAAATTTAATAACTGTCCAAAAAGATGCGACTTATTCAATTTATTACATTTCTGTAGGCAGCTCTACCTGTTTCGGGTGTTGACACCCGTAATCAGGAGGTCGTACAACTGTAAATACAGCTTCTGGTATTGATTAACTGCAGTGAGTAAAATACGCTGCTATTAATACTAATATATACTTTAAAATTCTAGATTGGTTATATTTTAATTTTAAATTATATATTAGTATTAATAGTAGCGTATTTTGCTCGTTGCAGTGAATCAATACCAGAAGCTGTAATTACAGCTGTACGAGCTCCTGATGTTGGGTGTCAACACCCGAAACATGTAGAGCTGCCTACAAAAATGTAATAAACTGAATAAGTCACATCTTGTTGGACAGTTACTAAATTCGATTCATGACGCACGGGCCCATGTATCTAAAATACGTTTAAGAGCGTGATAGAGTCTTCAAAGAAGTGTTGAAATATACGAGAGAATACTTGCAAGACTTGTAGTTTTCGTTCAGTGGAACGTTTAAAGTAGCGAACGTATAAACAATTTAGGTTCAAAATTATGCAGGTGTATAACGTTTGAAAGTAGAGGAAGAGTAGCGTGTAAAAGACTGCATGCTGATGACGACAAAAAATTAGATTAAAAAGATCGAAGGGTAAATTATGAGAGAGGAAAAGTTTTCCTACTTCCAGACGCAAAGAAATCAGTTCTGGTAGTAAGAGACCCAGCCTCAAAGTTGATTTTCTCTGATAAATTGATTATTGATTAGTTTTTCGTCTCCTCGACTTAACTCGTACTCCCTTTAAAGGGGATGAGAAAGGGAAATCGGGGGAGGGGGTTACCCGCCTCAACTGGTGAAAAATGAGCCGCTAAACACGCAGAATTCCACCGTCTCCAAAACCATCTTCTTTTTCACTCTTTCCTCGTACAGACCCCTATTTCAACTTTCATTCTTGGGACAGGAATGATTCGCCTTGAACACATCTCCACCTACTCGCAAACCCACAGCCGGTGTCTTGATGCTCCCGTACAAAACATCCTTCTTTTAATCTGGACCCATCCTCCTGCCACCCAACCATACTCCCAGATTCATTTCTATTCTGTGCCCAACCTTAGAATTATTCTCCACCTCTTTATAAAGCAGATTTCTTTTCCAGTAGTGAAATGTAAGACTGAAACTTTGATCCGAGTTGATCATTGGAATTAATTATTTAAGCCCATACACACATTGTTCTTTTATAATCTTCGGTGAAACTGTGCCGTTGTGTGTTTCTTATCAATACGGTGTTAATTATCCAACCAAACACAACCATACTGATGCAGTATATTAGTCTTTCATTATACACTACAACATATTTCGGCTGTCCAGATCAGTCATCATCAGGTGGGTGCTGGATACACACAAAAGAATATAAAGGGAAAGAGGCCTTCCATTTTTTGGAATAATATTTCATATTTGGTATACATGTAAAATACCGACTGCCACCGGGTGACAACCCAATTACAGTTAATAATAATAATAATTATTATTATTATTGTATGTGGGCCGGGTAGCTCAGTTGGTATAGCTATTGACTGCGGGCTGAAAAGTCCGGGATCGAATCCCGGTGGGGACAAGATTTTTCGCCCGTTCAGACCGGCCCTGGGGCCCACCCAGCCTCCTGTAAAATGGGTACCGGGTCTTTCCCGGGAGCAAAGTGCGGTCGGGGCGTGCTGCTGACCACTCACCCCTTCTAGTGCCTCGGTCATGGAAGAGTAGAGCTATACCTCTACCCACCCTCTGGGCCACACCGGGCCTGTTAAGGGATCACTTTACCTTTATTATTATTATATTGTTATAATTTGTGGCACTGTCAAGAGAGGCCTTTCCTGTTTTATATTCTTGTTTTTTTGTATATCCAGCACCCACCTGACGATGATTGATCTGGACGGCCGAAACATGTTGTAATGTACAATAACAGACTAATACACTACATCCGTATGGTTGTGAATGGTCGGATAATTAGTGCCTTGTCGATTGTTCCCATTTACTTTTGAGGAATGTTTCATGTTACTAATTTTTATTTACCGACCTCACCCACCGCTGTATTTCATCCCAGGTGCCCTCTCATGCACACAAATTTGCGCATTACTAATACAGGAAAATTTGCACTTCAACCGCTGAAGGAGTTGTCTGTGCAGAAGCTGATAGACTTAAAACCGATCTATTTACTGCACTACAGAACGTTTCTGGAATTTTTTTAATTCATTTTCATCCAAAATAATTACTGTATGGAGTTTGTTTTTCATTCTCTTCTTCCAGTCCAGTTCCACAACAGATGTTTCACCAAAATCAGTTAAATCTCCGAAAAGAGCAGAGGAAACTGTGTTGAAGGTTTTGATAGTGCTATGTTGGTGGATTTTGGGGGAGTGGGGAGCCGCGATAATATAATCAGTATAGCGATTAACTACGGTCGGGAAGGCCTTTGGCCCGAACCCTGACAGAAGCAAAATTATCT
>Ga0123354_10006538_pt1 | contig 17329 bp, 7 predicted proteins | sample TergutLab28metaG_2_FD_97872 | JGI IMG/M metagenome (GOLD analysis project Ga0123354, IMG submission 97872) | Labiotermes labralis P4 segment gut microbial communities from Petit-Saut dam, French Guiana - Lab288 P4 | ecosystem: Host-associated > Arthropoda: Insects > Digestive system > Gut ...
AATAAAAAAAACACATTCAAAAAACAGAATTCAAAAAAAGGAACCCAGAAAAATCACAAAAACCCTCACCAAGGACAGTGTCCCGTCAAAAAAAAAAAAAAAAACCTAACATAAAAGACGAATTTTAAAAACTTCAGCCATAATATGTTTTAGGTTAAAAATAATCTGGAATGAAGATCGTTGAAGTGGTTACGTTGGCATCAATGATGTAGTGAAAAACTGTTCAAATATTTTCAGCGAATTAGACACAGGTAACTTTGTCCCTGCCCTTATCTAAGCTTAAGGCCACGATGGTCTATGGAGGGGTGGAGGAGTAAAGGGTATAGCTACAGGCATTCTTAACGTCGGAATTCAGCGTATGGCAGCAGTACAACTTTGAATGCTATAGAAAAATGACAAAATAATTTGAAAGAGAATTTCCCAACCCTGGGCCTACCGACAAATCAGTATCTGCACAATATGAAAATGAGGGTAAACATGAACATCTGGACATTTCCGTAGCGCAGCTGTACTGCAATGAGTAAGGCAAGAGTCATCATCATCATCATCCGTCACGAGTTAGGCCTTGAAAGCCCTGTTTCGGCCTCGTCTGATAGTCTCTTCAAAGGCCTTCCAAGTCGCCTTCGTCCATTTGGACTATAATTCGGCATTATTTTCGGCATCCTGTTTCTTCTTCATTCTTTTACATGTCGTAGGCAGTTTGATTTGTATCGTCTTAGTTTCTCGTCAAGTGGTTCTACTTCCAGCTCTTCCAAAATGTCTTCATTCTTTTTGTGGTCAAAAAAGGATGTCACTGTCAGGACTATTTCAGGAAAGAGCCACTGGAAAAGCCCCAGTCAACCACAAGTATCAGATGACAGTAACTTCTTTCTGCTAAGTTTTTACCGTCACATCTGGAGGCTAGTGCACAATAAAGGCGGCTACACTAAACAGATATTCTACTTCACGCTGCAAAGCTGCAAATCAAGATTAGGGAGGCCGACTGCAACTTAATTACCTACGAGATGATATGCACCTACATGGAGCTAAAAAAAGTACACTCTCGAAAAACCAAATTTTAACAAATGCCACAAGAAATGTTCATCACTGACACATATGTGACTGCATTAAGAGAAATCTCTTTCAGAAACTGATAGTCTCTCCGTTAGTAAAAAAATAACCCGTCTCTAATGTAAATCGTCAGGTTGCAACCTTAGTCACAAAAACTGCTACCGCACCCTCATCATTAGCGACATGTACGCGTACTCACCTCAGATTATTAATTTAAGAAATATTCTCACATCAGCTTAAACATTAGAACAGTCCAAGTTCCGTCCATAATATTAATTTATCTTTCAAGTGATTGTCCTAATAAATACATATTACTTCTTTCAATAATATTAACCAACTGGCCTTCCTTATCTACATTCAATCCGAAAAAAACACTGTTTTATGATATATGACGCCGTGTAGCCTGATAGAAATTCGGTAAATTTCTGCGAATTTCTGTCAGGTTACACGGCGTCACGTCTCAGAATATCGCATTCTTCGTAATCATCACAGTGGGTGTCTCAGACGTCATGTAGACTCAGTATGTATTTTGTAATGTAGCAACTGAATTTTTAAATGCTATTATGTTTAATATTAGGCTTATAATGGTTGTCCTCTCTTCTAAACCCGCATCTTCTAAGGGTTTTCTTTCATTCAGATTTTCCAGCTACAGTTTTTATGCATTTCTCATAAATTATTCTACCATCATTAAGCCGTGGTTACACCCAATTAACTGACCATAGCTACTGTACCTCCTACGCTTTACTACAGTAACAAAGCACCTTGAAATATCATATTATGCACATAAATATTTCAGTTTTTTTCTCCTTTTCTTTAAATCGAAAGCCTGCACACAGTTCACCGCCTCGTCTCCTTCGACTTCCAAACATAAATAACTCGAGCCGACGAGCGTTGCGAATCTGCTACACCCACCGACACACGTAGAGATGAGCAACGCAGCTGCGGGGACAAACACAAGGACCTGCTGGTCCACAATCTTACTCATCAGGCTGTTGAATACCGTAAGAAATAAGAATGTAGTGAATAACGTGACACTTCTGCTTCCTTGTCTTGGGATTCTATGATTAAACGTAGAGAGGAGACGTAAAACACGGTGCTCTGGACTAGGACTCAAGATGAGCCCTACGCTCCAGACTTCTTACCAGGTGAGTGGTGTGTAATACGTCCACAACTCTCAGAACAAAGAAAACGATTGAGAAGTATTTGTTAACTTATTTTGCTGTTCCCAAATTTGTGTTATACGAAGAAATTGAATTAACGTAAATGATTTGCCTTTATGTTACTGGGTTAAATATGGTAAACAGAGATTTCAGTTGTGTAGGTCTTAGTTTATTCTTGCATGTAATCATGTAGATATTTTACAGAATATACATTAGAATATATTAGTTAGTTAATATGTAACCCGTGTCTATGTCTCACTGGGACGTAAGCTGTGATGAAAATTTAGATACAATCAAATCCCAAACATTTCCTTGAACAAGCGATTAACTTACGAGAATTCTGTTAAACTTAAACGAGAATTTGATGCACTATATGGATAAGAAGTTTTAACTGTTATAATTATGATACCTGGACAAGTGTAGTGTATACAGAAACGGTTTGTCAGAAACCTGTGTATAATCCTAATTCTGACTGGTGGCAGCGAAATTTGAGATCGCGAAGACCGAAACAACGATAGTAGGACCCCCGCGATCTCACATTATTTAGTACCTAATCAGGTGGGGAATAGCGGGAATTAACTATCACCCGGTAGGCACTACCGACGTTCCTCATGGCCTACTCACACCCCGTGGTATTACCTCAAATTAAGACAGAACCACTTCCTTCTACATCTTTTTCAATTCACTGCTTGTCCTACTATTCTGCACTATGCAACCTGAGATACTGACATCACTAACTGAACCACAAATAAATTAAACCAGCAAATATCGTAAATCGTACCTTCTCATGCTGCCATCTGTACACTGTGCGTATCTTGCACGCACTCGGAATTTTTGTTCTTTGTTACTCGTATATCCAAAACATGATATTCAGGTACAATTTTCACAGCATTTATTTAAGTAACCCACCATAAAGAACGATGGAAATATACCTCCACACATTCTTAAGCACTATTTGAAATGAGATGTCAGTTTCACGCCCTGGTTACTTTACCCTGCGGAAGCAGCCCCTGTGCCCTTCGGAAAGGAGGGTGGGTGGGAAACTGTGGATAAGATAAATAGATGTCTGTCGCCTGCCAGGAGTCGAATCTCGGGTGTTTAGCTTGGATCCTAGTCACTGCAGCCTACAAACGAAGTAAGCCTGGCTCCAGTACAATACATCATAAATCTAACGAACAGCAATGTTAAAACTATTTATTGTAGGAAGAGTGCATTATTATTTGTCCGTAAATACTCAGCGTAGAGAAAGAGGGAAAACGCTTATCTGAACAGTACATTACATTTTTTCCTGTCTCATATGTACTGCCGGTATTCAAACGGCTACACCCAAACACACTGTCAAACCCACAGCCTGGACACCCGTGTACCTAGTAGGCAGAAGAAAGTACGTCCCGGGTGGCATGTTTATTCTTATCTGATAGTGCACCTACGCGTATGGTTGTGTAGAAACACTGTAGTGTTGTGACGGGGTTGCGGGTCATAATTCTGCTTGTTTGAAATACAGTGTGATCATTTTTAACAACGCAAAATCAGGAATTGCGCAGTAGAATGGAGAATAAGTAAATTAAATGGGCGCAGGAGAACTTAAAAGTTTGAATGTTTTACCTACTTTACTACAAGGGAGACAGCTCAATCATAATAAGCTAACAGCTAGAACATCTGAGTTTATTCCCAGCAAGAAAGGTATTTTTCTCGTACACACAGCGTTCAGGCCGAATTTAGGGCCTCCAGGTAATACCAGACTTCGTCCTCGCCAGGAAAGAAGCGGCGGGTAGTGAAACTGGCCAGTAACTTTCATTCAGTGTCCTGAATACGAAGTTGATAGATTCCTCCGAAATGTCGGTAACTAGCCAACGGCCTATGCAACCGCAAATCTCAGACAACGGTAACATTAATTTTTTTTTTTAATATTTCATGCGGACTATAGTGATCGGGCTCAGGATAGGCCTACGGACCAGAGACTGGCTTCAGTGAACATGGCAACTGCGAGACCCATACAAGATTCTTAACTGGGTATAAGAATAGCAGCTTCAGTGGAGTTAGTCAGGGTTACTGAATAATGAGAATTTCATGATTTGTACATTTAAGTAAAAGGTATTATGATATATAAATAAGAGACAATAATACTGGCAGGGCACGTAGAAAGCAGGGAATAGCTTACGAATCCATATCAAACAGTTGCGGGTAAACCGAAGGTAAGAGACGTTTTTGATAAATCAGGCGTAGGTGGCAGAGTAAAATGAACTACACGATATGAGAGGGTGTGGAATGGGTTCGTCTGGCTCAGTACAAAGATCAATCACACTATTAAACAGCATAAGAAGATGGCAGCAGTAGGTTCCTATGAATGTTGCTAAGTAGCTATCAGAACATACGGCCTTATATCCCGGATAACAGTAAAGGGAACTAAACTCATTTGGCTTCGAATAAGGTACAGTATCTCACTGTTTTGAAAACTGCAACGAAAATTCGGTTTCCGTAAAAGACGGAGGATTTCTTCACTAGCTGACAGACCATTAGTTATCAAGGACGCCGATAGTAGCGTTAGTCAATAATATACTGTGCTGGAATCTTTCCAGCGTCCACAGGCGCTTCGTCCATTGCTTTACGGTAAGTACATTATGAACCAGACTTTACACGCTGAATCATGAAACTGTCCATTTGATAGCTGAAACCTAAAGGAAATAGCTTACCATGAAGCTACGTCTCTCGCTAGTATGGGTGTGCCACAGCTTAGATCTTTGTAACCTATACTGTCAAGTCCAAAACTTTCAGGCTGCATACATTTGGATGTTACATGATAGGTGACAACATACGTCATGTTCTCTCCCCTTGCGCATGCTCAGACTCGACGCTGTATATACCATTATGGCTCGGAGCCCAAACTGTGCTGCTTTAGAGGAGCAAACCAAATAGTCTCCAACGACAAATTTCCTTCCTCTGTATATCCTAATTTAGTTGGTGTGTCGGAGTTACTCTTTTCGTATTTAATACCCCATACTATTTTTTTAATACACATATAAATTTAACATTTCGATACGTGACTCTCAGCACGGTGCTATCTATTTCAATGCACTGTTAGAAGATAGCCTTGGGAGTTCGCCTGATAATGGTAAGGCCATACCGAAACGAGTATCGATCCCCGGGAGGGGGGGGGGTTTATTACGTGCTTCTACTCTGACGTATATGTTCAAAGAAGGCTGTATGATGTGAGTGAAATATATAACGATAGACACATTCTAAATTTACAGAGTTCTTGAATAAGTAACTTTAGGCTACGTCGTTAAAAGAAATGTGGAGTTGGAAGTGCAGTTAGTAAACTGTACGCCAGAAATCGCTGCACAACAATTATAGAGAAAACCGAGCAAATTATAGAAAAGTTGTTTCAAAAATGTTGATGGTCTAGGGACGTTCCAAGTTTCGTCAGAAACCTAAAGAACTCCGCAGCAGAAAAAGTTTGGGGGAAGCGTGACCTACGGCAGCTGTTACAGGTATTTAGTTTACACAGAGCTGGCAAGAGCGCTAGTTTTATGCTACAAAATCATATTATTATTATTATTATTATGTACGGAGGTATTTAATGACGCTATGATTAGGTCAGACTGAACAGCCTGGCATGGTGGAATGATAAGCGCGTGATGAATTGGATAATGCGTGTAATTCCGATTTCAGCGTACCCTCTAGTGCAACCATTTTGTGCTTCTGTTCGTACTTGTTTGCTGATCTATGTAAAGACAGGACAATGCCAGAAGGGCAAGGCTTGTCCTTGTAGACTGACAAGCCAATGCACGAATTCTTCTCCACCGTCGCTGTATAGTTCAAAACGCAAACAAGCAAAAGGAAGGGATCGCATTCTGTGGTCGTCGATGATCATACACCACAAATTTTGGTAAAGAGGTACAAATGTTTCCAAGGAGCAAACTCCTCGGTCTTCAGGATACTTTTACTATGAAGACGGTAATTACACCCACCTTCCAGATTACTAACTACACTAAGTAACTTATAAGGAAATGATTCTCGACAAGCTGACAATTACTCGGCTGATGAAAAAGTCTTCCCTTTACGAATCCCGAAGTTTCACCTAACCAGAACCTGCCGCTGGATACCGTCTTGAGCTACATAAATTGGGCCCACATCTTCCCAACCGGATATGTACCTAAACTCAATTTTAACATTAACCTACCAAATACACCTAGGCCTTCCTAGTGGTCTCTTCTTTGAGATTTCCCGACCAATATTTTGCAGCATTTCGGAGCATGCAAGCCAAAGATTATGACACCGACCAGACTATACGATGTCAATAACTCAGAACCCCACAAATTACGACACATCACTATCGCGAAACCCTCAAATTCCTGTCCCTGGAGCAACAAAACTCACATTCACATTGAATCACATTGAACTAAGTTCTGATTTCCAAATTGGGCATGGAAAGCTGCTACAAGCATGAATCATGGTGTAAAAATATACACACAAGGCAATATAATGTAAGAATATTTGGTTGAATTTCATTATGGAATCTGTGAGGCATAGAGCTCACTGCAGTGACGCCCATAAACTTTGCACCAATACTGGCCCATCGGAATAAATTTTCGCTGTAAGGCAAAACATTTTCCACGTCTGGCTCCCATCAGATAAATTTATTTTATGAGATCTGAGGTTCTCACGTCAGTGACTATGCAGATTACTATCTTCTACAATGTAATGCCGTGCGCTTTGGCAGGCAGATAGGTACTACACTACCAACGTTTCATAGTAACGCGGTGCCCCTATCTTAACTCGTTTACCCGTCAGATGAAGGTACAATGCTCTTCTAAAACGGTGGCACCTGTCGTCTACCAAACTGCAGACCAACAGTGTCTCATCCCAAAAACAGTGAATTCAAAATTTTTTTTTGTGTGATTCTGTATTTTACATCCTACGTCTTTTCACCAAGTAGCATGTATATTCAACGCCTGTCGGAGGAAGTTTTTAACACCTGTTTTGGTACGTAATTAAAAGAAATAATGCAACAATGAAAGAACTGAGTCATTATATTCCCTACCGGAGGTCCAACCAAGGACCTTAAAATTCACATCAATTGCAGCAAGTGAGGTAGTCGAGACTTGCTTTAGTTAGGCGTTTCGAGAGAATCGTCGAGAACATCACTATGCTCGACTTGACCTGCTGTCACAGTAACGAAGCCAGACGTCGTCCTGATGGTCTACGCCTCTGTGTTACCTCTACAAGGTATGAAAGTTTACTTTTGAATTGACCACAGTCTATGGTGTTTCTGAACAGTGATGTGGTTAGAAACTAAGGATCTGTCGGGTAACCTCGCTCCTCATTCGAACAGTGTAACACTTTTAGTAATACACTTTATGTCTGGAAATTAATTTTGCTGACGGTTGTTCTCCTTCTCTGTCTGAACCCTATGTCTTCGAGCCTATAGAAGGGTAGTTTGTACGGTCTGATACCTCGCAGTCCCTGCATTGTTGATTGATACATAAGAGACTTGGAGACACGCTACCGGATCAGGTCCCCGGACTCCCATTTCGACAGCCTGATTCTTACCCTGCAGTGGCGCAAAGTCTGACGTTCCAGAACTAGCCCACAGTACTGGAAGTTCGGGCCCATTGCGTCAAATTAAACTACCTAGTATGAAATTAAATTTTATAGTGTCACTGGCATCCAAACAGCTGAACATAAACGCAGGGATTAATATAAACATTTACAGTAGGAATAATAGCACACCCACACAGCAGTCCGAACAGCCCAGTGTCATATTCGGTCGCTGCTCTATCGACCAACCACGCTGTATATGTAAACGGCACGCCAGTAAGAATGAAGCCACACTAATTATACAGAACTGTCTAGAACTACTTCATTCTAATCGTTGAAATGCGGTTTAAAGCACATCGGCCCCACACTAGTAGAACGGAACAAAATTTTTCAGTTCAGTCATTGTCGTGACATCATCGAATTCAGGCTTGGACTTCCATCTATACAGAAAATAATACCTGAAACTTTCACTGATTTATGGAATATTACTCAGCCGATCCATGTGCCAAAACCAAGGAAACGCAAATGGATATAAATTGCCGAACAATTTGAGGAAATACGGAATATAAACACTTAACAATAAGAATGACACCACACATAGCGGAGTACGAACTGCCCAATATCATGTCTGGTCGCTGAATTATCGACAGACTAGGCAGCCTACGTAAAAGGCAGTGACGCCGGTAAAGAAGTTGGAAATGATAGGTTATATTTTGTAGCATAATCCCTAAATATCTGCCGACACCACATTCTTAAAGCCTGGTGGTAATTATATGTGCCACATGCTTTAATATGCAATGACTTCGCATTTTCTTGACACTTGCGTTCGAAAAGTATCTTAGAGTAGCATAAACATCGAGCACTTCCATTAACAGAATCAGCTGCTTGGTCCTTGTAACGGAGACACAGCGTGTTTTCTCTTCGGTGGGAAATAAATTTTTAAATAGTATTTAGAGAAACTTCAGGCTTCAAATAGTTGAAGTTCCTTGTTTTTAATCCCGTTCTGACTGGGATATGCGTTTATTTCATGTTCATTACTTTCATTAATACAGAAATGCGAACGAACATTCAAGGAACTATTATGGGGCCATACTAACAATATTTTGGCAGAACTTATATTTAGTCCTATTTCTTTAAGATAAATTTTAATATTATTATCCCCTCTAAGCCTAGGTCTTCAAAGTGGTCTCTTCCCTTCAAGTTTCCATGCCTACATCCCTCTTGACCCCATACATGCCGAATGTCCAGTCCATCAAAAGAACACACTACGTCATATACACCTAACAATAAACAAAAACAAAACGAGGAATGGCTTAACTTCCAGAAAAACTTCTCTTAATTCAAAACATAAATCACATTGTCGCAAAGTTACAAACCCTCGAGGTCGAAAATAACATAGTACAGAATCTTCATTTTCACCCAAGTATTAGTTATTGATTTTCACTATTAGATTCAAACCCATCTCTTTATTACTTACTGTATGCGGAACCTGTGTCTGCTCAAAACATTTATTGAATTTGGCTTATCCTATCTTGCTAAAAATGTAAACTTGAAACTTCAACTACGTATATATATATATATATATATATATATATATACATACACACATACATATACATATATACGTGACATATATATATATATATATATATATATATACATACACGTGACAATTTCTCTTGGTACTCTAATTTCGCTTGAAGAAGTCTTGTAGTACTTATGCCCCAACATGTCGTATCAAAGTTATGTAGTAACATAACATGAAACTTGGTTGTGACTGACGGCCTTTGTCCGTTTACTTTATGTACTTTCATCACAACGGGATGTCTCTCCTAAAGACAAACGTTTAAAATTTGTAAACACTGATAGGGTTAAGCGAATGAAATAATAGTTAAAATGACCCACAAAAAAGGCAAATTTGTAACTGTATACACCATGAAAGAATACAGGGGGAAGCGACTGTACAGCTCCGTCCATATTTGACCTCAGCACTCGATTAAAGTGGGCCGGGATAGCTCAGTCGGCATAGCCACTCGCTACGTGTTGGACGGCCCAGGAATCGAATACCGGTGAAGGCGAGATTTTCCGTACCCGTACAGACAGACCGTGGGACCCACCCAGCCACCTATACAATTTGTAACGGGTTATTCTCGGGTAAAGCAGTCAGGGCGTGGCGTTGACCATCCACCCCACATCCAGTGCCGAGGTTAAGGAAAGAGTAGAGATATACCTCTACTCCCCCTCTGGGCCTACGCTGCTTGTTCTAGGATGAATTTTACCTTTTTAACTAGATGGAGGAGTGACCAGCCTCACGCTACAGCCGCTTTACCTCCTGGGAAACAGCTCCTTCTCCCCACTAAATAGTTGCTCAGACGAGCACCAGACGTGGTGTAGATGTTTTGTAGGAAAGAAAAAATGTTTTAACCCTGCCGGGTTTCCAAACCGGATCGTCCAGCACGTAGCCTAGCCCTCTACCCATTCCACTAACCCGACTCGTTTTACAGTGGCACGTACGGTATATACATTGTATATATAAAGGCCACTGTTGGTCCAGGCTTTGTACAGCAGATTACGCCTATTTTAATTAGTGATATGCTCTTATAACGGCAGTTGAGTCAGTGTGACTGTCATAAGAATGACCTCCGTCAAGTTGAAGCCTCTAATATTTTCTGTGCTGGGCTTCGTCTTGATTGTGGCGAGAATTTTAATTTTCGTATCTCTGTGTGACTCCTGCTGGCTACCTGCGTAGTTTTGCGATAAAATCATGCACATACGGAATTCTGAAAGCCAAATGCAAATCGCGGAGACCTGAGCGCCTTGCAAAGTCGTCAATCGTACAGCAAAACTCGTTTTGCAGGCTCGTAAATTTCACAGGGTGGATGTCTGCCGCAAATTCTCAGACGATGTATACGAAGTTATTACAGATCTTATGAGAGTCTCATGGAAATTCAAGTGAATGTTATCGTTCAGTCGCCCAGTTATGAACAGGGAATAGCCCGTGGAACGACACGGCCTCGATCATTTCTATATTTATCCACGTAGTTTTTCTATCAAAAAATTGGGCAGAGATTTCTACGTGATCTACAGAGGGGATGTTCCGTCCCTTCAGTATAAGATAAGCTCCGACTGGTCTACATCCAAAAGATAAATAGTCCTTACGGAATTTCACATTTTCAATTCCGTGCACTGGAATTCAATTACTAAAATTTAAACTAACGAATGGAAATAACTGTACTAGATATACAATAATATTATAAAAACCACTAACTCCTGTACGTTTCGGCCCTTATTGGCCCATCGTCAGGGAGTACAATAATCGTACAAAACGACTGCTTAATATATTTGTTTCTCGCATGTACAGCTGTTGAAAATTCTTCGGTGTAGAGCGGAGAGAATTGTGCACAGTAAGTTGAAAGAGCTTGTTGATACGTCGGAAGTGTTCACAGTAATACCTACATGCAAGAGACCAACATATTGCGCAGTCGTTTTATACGGTTATTGTACTTCCTGAAGATGGACCAATTAAGACCCGAAACATGTAGGAGTTAGTGGTTTGTTATAATGCTATTGTAAATTTGATAAACCGTGTGTATTCGTTGGTTTAAATTACAGTAAAAGATTCCCAAGGTTTATCTTAACCGATCCCAGTGGCCGCGCATTCTAACGTGTGGGTCTGCGGCCGCTCGCTTACTGGGATTGCGGGTTCGAATCCCACGGGGGCATGGAAGTTTGTCTGTAGTGAGTGTTGTGAATTGTTGGTTAGAGGTCTCTGCGACGGGTCGATCACCCGTGCAGAAAAGTCCTACCGAGTGTCGTGTGTCTGAGTGTGATCTCGTAACTTGAACAATGAGGAGGCCTAGGTCCACTAGGGTTGTCGAACCACGAAAGAAAAAGGATTGTCTTAAACTGGTTTTCTATCTTCAAGATCTGACAATTTTCTGTCCACTGCTTCCCGATATGCGAAAGAGCATAGATGTCTGAAGCTTTCCACTGGATACCCGCTTGTCCTTCTGATAACGGTTAAGATAAAGATGAGTATGGGCTATTGGTGGAACGATATTCAGAAGGAAACAGAGGTACTCGTAGAAACCGCTGTCCTACTGTAACGCTGCCCACAATTTTTTGGGAAACAATAAGTGTTCATTGCAATAATGAGAGAGGTAATGTACATATAGCGTAACACTGTGGGGCTAAACAGATCGTAATAAGAGAAAGGTCGTTGAGCTGTTTCTCACTTTTACTAAGTGTTGTAAAACATTTTACGAGACCAGACGACGATATTAATCAGCTGCAAGCTGTACTTATTAAACTGTACGACTGTGTGTCTGTGTGCTTGTCTTAGTTAACTGGCATGCAAATCGCGTCTTTTTCCGCACCGTACTCTGTCGTTATCTATGGTCTGTTGGCTTGACCATATTTTTCCATATTATTTCACAAACAGAAGGATTTAAAAAAAAATACTGAACCCAAAATGCGTGCTTTGGTTTCCTCTGCAATATTTGTCTGAAACATTTCCCATTCGGAAAAGAATTTAGGGAGGCACTGTCATGAAAGCACACGGGCCTTCACGTAAATTGTCCGTTATTCTTATCAAATGTTAATCAAAGTTGAATTTTCTAAACATATTTTGAAAAATCCTCAAACATTAAATTTCAAGAAACCCCCTCTACTAGGATCCGAGTCGTTTCATGCGAGAGAAAGACGGACCGAAAGATGGATGGATGGACGGACGGAGGGACACAAGGGCTGTCCGACAGACATATGACGAAGCTAATAGTCGCTTTAAGCAATTTTTCGAAAATGCCTAAAAAGAAACTGTAGGGCCAAAATGCAATATTTCTGAATATTACAGCAAGCAATAATGTCTGTTACAAAGAGTAATATGAGGACCTTAATTTTAAGGCCAATCTTATTTTCCTGCTTGGCCGAAAGCTGCAAGTAAAACCAGAAAGCGACGGGCCCAACACAAACAAGCACTTGGACTTTACTCACCCAGGGCAGCAACTGCTTTCCCAGAAGTCTGCGCTGTCGTCAGCATCGTCACAGCCGCAGCTACACACAGCAGCCAATCACATCACTTACTGATTACAGTTTTCCTGAAAACACAGTGCCAAGTGTTGTGTACTACATGATTTACCGACCTAATCCCAGTGTGTCCGAAACTGACTAAAAAATGATCAACTCTCTCTACAGTGACTGGACTAAACATTTCAAAATTGGCATGCAATACGCATGGCTTCGATGATCACGTGAAAACTTGTATCCGGTCAACTGCATCTTCAATTCAGTACGACATGTTTTATGATCCGTTGTGCTGGCGAACTAAAAATATGTCCGTCAAATTGTCTACAGGTTTCAGCTTGGACAACACAACACAACAATCTGGCGTGTGTAATAAAACAATAAATATTTGTTTACATTCGTCCAAAAGAGGTTAAATGGGGTAACGTTCTACTCTTGAATTTGGATGGTCTTCCTTGTCAATTTCATATGGACAACTATTTTTTATCGTAGATGGTTACTTCCTGATACCGAGGCCCCATATAGGCCCATTGTACCAGCCCCTGATGACAAAGGACAATGGGTAAGCCTCCAAGCATTCATAACCTTGACGATTCTAACGTTGTGGGACGTGACGCTAGTACGGTGGGTATTTCCCGACTTCAGATGGATCTAATGTCTTCATCTTCAGAAATACACAGTTCAAGGGCCTCTCTCCTTGTACTGCTAGACCCTGACGATGAAGGCACTAAGATCCTTCGAAACATAAGGAAATACCCAGCTACACAGCCCCGTCCCTTGAGACTTGAATCTTCGGCAACAGCCCTGTGAGAACCTCTAATCTCGTACTTACAACGTTGTCGCCACATGAGCGTGAATAGACAACTTCTGAATTTGACTATTACTGCCTTCGATATCTGCCACAGGGGAGGCAAATTTGGCAAAGCGACCTTTTCAAATCTACTTGATAATTAGTTATTAGGACACTTGGGTAGTGGTGGCTAAGAGAAAAATTGTAACTGCCCTGCCGGGAACCGAATTAAGATCACCCAGCCCTACACGTTCTATTAAATTCTAAGCAGATGGAGAAGTCACATAAAACTTAAAACTTATAATACACAAACACTCCAGATACACTATGTCATGAACATGTCCATTACAGAAGCGGATCCTTTGGAAACAAACAGCAGCTAAATACCGAAAGACTTGAAGGAATAAACACAGTATAAGAAACCGGCTTATTTTTTGACAGATTACCATTCAGTTAAAAATATTTTGTCCTCACGTCTACTACTTATAAATGTAAAATTTGAAATGTGCAAAAGATGTGCCATAAATTTGGTTTCCTCTTACGAGTTACTGCAGTTCCTTTCTGCTGCCGCAGGCTCTTACCCCGGGCGTAAAGCGGCAGTGGCACAGCCCTAATTAGTACGGAAGTTAAGAACGAGTCGAGCTATACTCTGACTTCCCAAGAAGCTGGGACAACTGAGCTTTGCTTTCCCCCCATCCAAATGGTGCAGACGTATCAAGTAACTGTCACTGGACTGAAAATTGTAGCACAGCGTGTTCTCTGCAATGTCAGATTTCCACGAATAATATTCCTGTAGGCAGGCAACAGTCTGCTAGGATGTGACGTCGTTTGAACTGCAGATGTGTAGAGACGTTTCAGAGAATCCTGCTGTCTTCATCCTCAGAGGGATCTGATCACAGGGGCAGCAGGCTCTTCTGAAACGTCAGAACTTCTCTGCCAGGCCACACAACGTTACAACCCTTAACACTGTCTTCACCACAGCCACCGTGGCGAAAGACTGAAATGAGACCCGTTCTGTATAGGCCTACTTCGTGGTAATAATGTATAACACTTTATTGGAACATGGCCACTCCGTGAAATGTTACATTATTTTTGAGAAGTGAGAGTTATTAAAACACTTAACGAAATATGCGTCTTGTAAATTATTTTTTCTCCCGGTATCCACCTTACAAGAAATTATAAGCGACAAATATTTGAAAACGCAGTGTTGAAGTTAAGCCAGTAAGGATTTCAGAAAAAAAAAATAAATATCTGAAAGCTAAAATTGATGAACTTGCAATTAACAGTAAGATAAAAAAAATCAGAGACCTGTATAAGGGTATTAATGATTTTAAGAAGGGTTACCAGCCTAGAACTGATATGGTAAAGGAAGACAGGGGTAATTTGGTTAGAGAATCCCACAGAATTTTGGCTACATGAAGGAATCATTTCCCTCAGTTATTGAATTTGCCAGGGTTAAAGATGTTAGGCAGACAGAAATCCATACAGCAGAACCCTTAGTGCCTTTGAGGTTGACATGGATACTGAAAAGTTAAAAAGACACAAATCACCAGGTATTGTTCAAATCCCAGCAGAATTTGTTAAAACAGGCAGTAGAAAAATTCGGTAAGAGTCCCATAAACTTATTAATTCTATTTGGAATAAGAAGGACTTGCATGAAGAGTAGAAGGAGTCGATCATTGTAACTACTTACAAGAAGGGTAATAAAACAAAGTGTAGTAATTATAAAGGCATGCTAGTTTTGTCAACTACGTACAAAATTTTATCCAGCTTCATGCTGACAAGGTTAACTCAATATGCGGAGGAAATTTTTTAGGATCATCAGTGTGGATTTCGACGCAACAAGCCAATTACTGATCATGTATTCTGTAGCCGCCAAGTACTTGAGAAAAAAATTGTAATATAATGAAGTATTGCATTAAACATTTATACACCTCAAGAACGCTTATGATTCAGTAAGGAGGGGGGGGGGCTTGTATAATATTCTCATTGGGTTTGGTAGCCTTACGAAACTGGCAAGGCTACTTAAAATGTGTCTGAATGAAACCTGTAGCAGAGTCCGGGTGGACAAACATTTGTCTGACACGTTTCCTATAAAGAATGGTTTGAAACAAGGAGATGCTTTATCGCATTACTTTTCAACTTTTCTTTAGAGTATGCCATTAGAAATGTTTAGGTAAACCAGCATGGCTTGAAAATAAATGGTACACGTCAGCTTCTGGTTTATGCTGATGATGTTAATACATTGGGCGGAATAGTACACATTATAAAAAACACAGAAGATTTAGTAGTAGTCGCTAGTAAGGAGACTGGACTAGAAGTAAATGGTGATAAAACTCAGTTTATGGAAATCTCGAGATCAGAATGCATGACGAAGTCACGGTATGAAGATTGATAATACTTCCTCTGAAAGGGTGGAAGAGTTCAAATATTTGGGAACAACCTTAACGTTTCAAAACTCTCGTCAGGAAGAAATTAAGAGCAGACTGAAGTCAAGGGTTGCTTGCTTACTTTCGGCACAGAATCTGTTGTCTTCCAGTTTGCTATCCAAAAATATAAAGATTAAGAAATATATTTTTTGTTTCCTGTAACGCTGTTGCCCAACGCGGGCCATGGTCACCTCATTCTTGATGTTTCTAGATCACACACGACGTACCACAGTCGGTAGGACTCCTCTGTACGAGTGATCAGCGCGTCGCAGAGACCTCTACCTGACAACACTCAACACCCGCAGCAGACAGACATCCAAGCCCCCGGTGGGATTCGAACCCACAATCTCAGCAGGCGAGCGGCCGTAGACCTATGCCTTAGACCGCGCGGCCACTGGGACCGGCGATTAAGAAATATAGAACTATAATTTTACCTGTTGTTTTGTATGGATGTGAAACTTGGTCGCTCACATTGAGGGAGGAGCGTAAGCTGGGGATGTTTGAGAATAGGGTGCTGAGGATAATATTTGGGCCTAAGAAGGACAAGGTAAAAGGAGAGTGGAGAAGACTGCATAATGAGGAGCTTAATGATCTGTACTTCCAAACAAATATTATTCGGGTAATCAAATCGATAAGAATTAGATGGGTGGGGCATGTAGAACGTATTGGGAGACAGAAGAGGTGCATCTGGCTCAGGATAGGGATAGCTGGCGGGAACTTGCTTATGTGGTTATGAACCTTTGGGTTTGAAAAATGCGGGGAATTACTTGCCCAGCTACAAATCGGTTAGCTTCCCAAGAAGGACCCTACTCCATGGAGTAAGTAATGCTGAAATTAGCCATATGAAACTGGAAATTCAGTTTCCCCCGCATTCAGCATGCAGTCGCCATTATTTAGGGATCTAATCGGTATTTAGTTCAAGAATCGTACGAAAAACATAAACTCACTGTGAGCAAAATGCAGTATGTTGATGTTAACTTTGTTGATATATGAACAGCTAATTTAGTGGGGGAAACGGAATATTTTGACATAAGAAGAAGCCCCATGATTGAGGCCTATATTGCCCTCGGAGTGTTTTCGAGAACTGAATTGAGCAGAATGCGTTGCACTGACCATCCAGACAATATTGGAAAACAAAATATTTATGAGCATAATTTAGATGGCCTTTAAAGTGCGGGAAGCACAATATTACAATACAGCTTAGGGCTACAAGTTTTGAGGAACTGAAATAGCCCATGAATTGACACTTGAGGACTTACACGTTTGTTTTCTATTATCAAAACTTGACAGTTAATAGTTCACTAAATATAAAGGTCACGGCGAATCTGTGAATCGAA
>Ga0123354_10006539_pt1 | contig 17329 bp, 10 predicted proteins | sample TergutLab28metaG_2_FD_97872 | JGI IMG/M metagenome (GOLD analysis project Ga0123354, IMG submission 97872) | Labiotermes labralis P4 segment gut microbial communities from Petit-Saut dam, French Guiana - Lab288 P4 | ecosystem: Host-associated > Arthropoda: Insects > Digestive system > Gut ...
CCTGAGGATGGATGTATTAACATCCGAAACATGTTGAGCATTAAATAATGAAATAATAAAGCAAGTGACATCAAGCTGGTCTCTCTTTATTCAACTATCAAGATGATGCACGGTCCAATAAACGTAACATTAAATTGCTCATGTACCTTGGTGCACAGCAGCTACAGTTTTATAAAGTTTGGGATAAACTAGGAACATAACCCTTGCAGTTGTCAGATGGTACTGTGTGCCTTTCATATCATTAGCAAAATCAGTGCAGTGAAGATACATAAATGAAAAGGACTAAAAGGAAGTTCTGGAGACAGAAGGAACTGGCTACCCAATTGTCATCCTGCTGTAGATACAGGACATCGCGCATATTGCAGTACACTTTACGACTGTGAAAATTGATGTATTTGTAAATTAAGTCATACTTATTTGATAAAATGTGGCCTTGCCATACAGAAATTTTGTGAAATATTTGAAGGTTTTCATTTTGAAGTCCTCACAGTTATTGAAACTGCATATCAATGTGTAATATTTAAGACCATATACATACACGTGACAGAAAATGTTTCACATATCATTTTCCAGGAGGTTTATCGACCACAACGTCACTTTCGCAGGAAGGATGCTGCACCTGAAGAAGAAGAATACCGTGTTCAAAGTACGCTGCTGGAGTATGGGTACAACCAGGCAGTTGCCACTCCTGTATTGTCAGCAGAATCTGTGAGTTATGTGCAGTGGCGATAGCTGACCAGTGGCCGTGTAATTCCAGGTTGACTCTAATGGCTGCATAGACTATGAGAATTCAAATCTAGTAATTGCATTTAACCCTTAGAACCCAGGTGCAACTATATGTACCACCCCACTTTAACATTAACATTTCATATGAATCTCACAGTAAACATCTGTTGTTCCCCTTAAGATCATGAGTGTTTGGTTGGTAATGGAGATATATAAAGTCTTCCATGAGGTAGGAAATAATTTGTAAATTTTATTCATGTGGCCTTAAACCATGTTTCATTAGACAGAACCAGACAATTGAAGCTTTTGTCATCATGTGCTTCTTAGCAACTGCAGTAAGTTCAGTTCAGACTGCCCCAGATGTTTTTGTCATTCTGTTGCCACAGCTAAAGAATAATGTGTTGTGTTGTTAGCACCACTAGGTCATATTATGCAGATTCAAAAGTTAGCCCAGAGTTGTGGCACTCTTTACAGGGTTCTTGAGGTTGTCCTCAGTCCCTCCTGCAAAATGCCAGGATCACATCTTAAATTAGGCCACAGTTGTTTCTTTCCATGTAAAGAATTGATACATTAGAATAATGAAGTGATGGGATAAATATGTAGAAGCTGAACCTTTCTGTAAAAGTTGTGATGATGTGTTCACAAGAGGCAGCAGTGGTTAGCAATATATTGGAGGACTGGTATGAAGTGTCTTTGTCAGTTGATATCCGTAGCCATGGACAGGGTGAAAATTACGGACCAGTACAGCTGGTTAAGCTTTTCGTAGTTGTAAATGTGCATTCTGTGCTATGTATGCAGCTGAATGTTTTGTGTTTCTTCAGGCAGAGACAAGCCAGGAGGTGTCAGCTATGCAGGAAACACGGAGGCTGGAGGAGGTAATTGACTCTGGACTGGAAATGTTGACTATTGTGATCTGCTTGGAAATAGCTTTTATTTTTGTTTAATTGTGTTTTAATTGTGTTTGCTGTTTGATTAGATGTGTGTTTCAGTAGCAGTAATGTGTGTGTTCTGATGCATGATTCACAGCAGCAGATTGAGATGCTGATGAAGAGCATGGCGCACGTCGCACAACAGGAGGTAATGTGCAGGCAGATTACAAGTGCACGTGTACTTTTAGCTGCAGCATGTGACAGTTGGTACAGTCGCCAGACTGTGGTCTGGACAGTCTGTGGTTGAATTTCTCGCAGGGACAAGAGATGTTTCTATTCTGCACAACCTCAGACTTTCTCCAAGGCCCACCCAGCCTCATTCATATTCAGTGGGTACCAGGGGTTCTTTCTGCAGGGCTTGATGGTGACTGCTCACAGCCATCTAGTGCTAAGGTTAAGAACTAGTGGAACTATGCCTGTACTCCCCCCCTGTGTGCCTTTATCATGCATATAGGGACAGTTTTTCCTTTATCATTTTATGGCCTTTGGAAATGAGATTTTTTTTAAGTTTTCATGGCAGTTAGTGTGAATGTTGCATGATTGGGCTATCAGTCTGTGACAGTTAGATACAATAGTCAAATGGAAATCTTGCCAGGTACAATTCAGAATATTACCAGTAACCATTTTGTTGTGCCTGATGTGCCTGGATGCAGAGTGGTAACTATATTTAACACCTACCTGAATGTTCTGAAGACCTCTATTTTGCTGGCACAGTGTGTTTCATATGGATTTTTTGTATGTTATGTACTTTTTGACATATTGCACATACTACAGTCAGTCTAACTTTTGGATCCACGGAATGTGTGTGCATGATTGCACATGTGTATGTGTATGTAAGTAACAGTGATAATTAGCCTAGACACAAGTAACCAACTGGTCTTTGTCATGCAGATACATTTTTTTCTTTATGTGATGTAGAAAGTTGGTTTATAATTAGTATGTAGAGTGGCCATGTGCTGCAGAGTATTATTTCATTACTGTAAGTTTTAAGAAAAATGTGGATGATGAATGAGTACCGAGATTTGTGGGTGTATGACACTACGAAACTGACTACTATTTGTCTTTGTAGGGTCATCTGACTGCAGGTGTTGTTGGCAGCATTGTCAACTTACAAGCACAAGAAATTGCCCGAGCTGCCGAGCGATATGCACAATTGCAAGCAAAGCTGGATGTGAGTGTCTGCATGTATTGTACCATCTGAATGTGGTTTCCTTGTGTGAACCGCTGCGTGACAGGAGATACCGCCTTAAGTGATGAAGTTGGTGGTGTTAAATAAGTTTAGGTTTTGGCTGGATCTTTTTCAAATGATGGTCGTCTTTTGGGTTTTTGCACTGTATGGTAAGCTTTGATTGGTCTGACATTTCTCAGGAATGTACTGGCCACTCACATCTTCAAGGTGACCAAAATAATTACTGCAGCTTACACACAGACCATTTCAGACAACAAAGGCTACAGTAGAACATTTCTCTGAATTGCCAGAACAAACACAGCTCACTACACAGTGTAAAAACACAACAGATGATCTTTGTAGTGTTCTCAGTTTAAACATGAATGTGATTAGCAAGAAAGACAATTTTATGGTGTGTTGACTGTGCATCTCGATATATTTATGTAATAAAAACCAACTTGATGCACTATTTATCCCCAGTTTATTTTGTCAGTCAACCTCTACATGTTTCGGGCATATTTGTAGCCCATCATCAAGAGGTATACTGTATATATACAACAACTGGTATGTACTGTGCTTTTTAGTTGACTGTTGGCCTGGCCAACAGACAATCAACTAAAAAGCACAGCACATACCAATTGTTGTATATATACAGTATACCTCCTGATGATGGGCTACAAATATGCCCGAAACATGTAGAGGTTGATTGACGAAATAAACTGAGGATAAATAGTGCATCAAGTTGGTTTTTATTACATAAAAAGAAAGATAATATTTTTATTGGAAAACGATATGGAGAGAGGCACTTTGGAGGGCTAGGGTGCTGATGACAGAGTGCACAAATTGCATATATACTGAGGAATGCATGTTCTTGTTTCATCCTGGAACTACTGCACATGTTAACCTTTATTGTTCGGAGTTTTAATTCAGTCTTCATGTCCAGTGTATGGTGTTTATCTTAGACGGCCCTTTAAATCGTTGCACATAGAAGGTCATATCTTATGAAATGAAGATGGTGAAATGATGCAATAATCTGCATTTTATTGGAAATAAATCAGATATTTCAATTAAGAAAAAAAGATTCAGTAGAAATGTTTAGTGCCTTCATGCAGGAAGTTAATTTTTAAAAAATTTTATAATTTTCAATTTAATTTACTTACGTTTCTCTTTCGGACCCCACATTTGCATAGGAAATTCCAGCTTCAGGATTTGTGGAGTTGTGCCTTGTGGTAGCATCAGAAACATCATCGTACTACACACATATCATACTTCAACACTTCACTGACAACTTTTCTCTTCACACCACTCACTATTCACACGCGACACCATCATGAACCAAGAAAGACCTATGTTTGTTGAGTTTTGTACCAGTGTGCCGACATGCGTTAGCATTTCGAGTATGTTTTTCACAAAGGGGAATCGAGAATTTCTACACAGTATTTCCTTACTCCGTCAAGGAAAGAGTAACTAAAACAGAAATATTTCAGCGGTTGTCTAAAAATGCATAAAATTCTGTTGCCTAAATAAATGATGCAGTTGCTCAATGCCCCTGCTTCTTCACTCTCCCTGTCCCATACCAGTTCAGATATCCGGTTTGGGGACAGGAACCCAGCTCTCTTACGCACAGAGATTGCAGACTGCTGACTCAGAAAGAATATTCAATCCGGCTTATTATTAGGAAGTTGGAATAAGTGGTAACGCATTGAAATGCCATATTATTTCAGCTGGTTTATGGCTCAGACTACTTACAGACCAGTCTGTTTATTTACATATATGAAACTGCAGTTGGAATTATAAGCCCAGTGGAGTTCGAACAAGGCTTCTCACATACAGTTAAGTTATGGGAAATTCGTGACCTCACAGTGCCGCCAGTAATTACCCGTATTTATTTGTGTGGGCGAATTTATGCATCCTGTTTATCTTATTTTTCAAACCACCCTTCTGGAATTGAGAAGAAACTGAATTGAAATGTAACATAGGCATTAGATACAATCTATCAGTTTCATTTTATCATATACAGACAGTTGGTGCGTTGTCCCTTTAATATTAATATATCCTGCGACAGTAGAAAGTGTGGCTCTGTTTTGGCTGCAGAATGAGAATACAGTATTATATATGAGTCACTACATGATGGAGCTCTTCGCAGTGGGGTACACAGCAAGAAAATACTGCTACAAAACACATCATCACTCTTAGAATTCCTGTAACAGCAATGCTTGGCAGAGTGAATGAGGCTTCACATTGGAATTTGTTGACGAAGTGCTGCTGTGAACTGTGTTGCACGACTAAACATTTCTTCAGAAGGAAATGAAACGCATCAGTTGCTCAGCGTAAAAACAAACATACGAGGTTTTGCTGTTCATGAGGTGCATATGTACATAATTGGGTAAAGTGGCTGGAGTGAGAATCTGACCACAAACCATCATATAATGTGCAGATAATGAGTGGGGCTATAATTCTAAGCCTCTACATGAGTGTACAGAATATTTAAACGGCCACAGCGCACCAGATACGGTGCGTTTGTAAGATGCGGATTTTAAATGGATGCACATAGACGGTGCACCGTTTGATAAAGGTTAAGTCTGTACTGCAGCCAGAAATCCATCTTATAGTGTGGAGTCTGTACTCACTGAGCTGTTCTGGCTCCTAGTACCTTCATACTGGGCAGTGTACATAGTTGAACTAAATGAAAACCATAAAAAGTTTTACTATCTAATTTTGTTGAGTGGCCCACATCTAGCATACACAGTACATGAGGATGACTGATTGTGCCAACAGCTGCACACAGCAGGTTTTCAGTTTTTTTTAATGCTTGAAGGTTGTCATGTGACTGACCATCATACAATCCCATATTCACAGATGATAGATTTTAAAGTGTCACAGTTGCAATTGCCTCATGGGAATGAGTCCAGGTAAAGAAGCAAAAGTTGGGATTGACATTGTCTAGCTAGGACTTTCACCAGACACCTGCTGCATACCAAACAGGATCATGACACTTAATACAGGGACATTATTTTATCTGCCAACTCAAATCTCTACACCACTCTGTCAGTTTCACAGGAAGAGGCAATGGAGTGCTCACTGCGAAGGCAGTTGACTGTGATTTGGGATCCTTGCATTTAATTCAGTATGTTGCAGTATATGCTATGTTTTTACTGGCCATATTTGAAGAAAATGCTGATAGTGTTTTTCTCAGGCACTCAAACAGGTGTCTCATCTAACAGACACGTTCATTGCTTGTCAGAGTTCTATAAATCAAGTGAGTTGTTAGGAAATGACTAACCACAGTTGTCAGATATAATAATGTCCTTACATTTGCACATTGTTATTATTAATCAGGAGGAAGGAGGCAGTTCTCCGTCCAGTCATTCGAGAGCTATAGTGGCACTGGGAAAACAGAAGGTGGCTCTGGAGGAACGAGTGGTGAAGCTGCAGAAACAGAAAGCACATTTGGAGGCAGCAGTTGAACAGGAGTCATTGCAGCTGCAACAAGTGAATGTGGCTCGTGAGCTAGTGGACAAGGTGCTTAAAGACACGGCATCATTGGAGACTGAGGAAAACCAAGGGTATGCAGTTTTTATTTTCAGTATATCAGCCAACACATTTGTGCAGTGCATTACAGTAAAATACAGTTCGTGATGAGTAACAGCACCAGAGTGCCACCCTCAGAGAGTCTAAGACAAACAGACACAAGTCCAACATGCCAGTTCAGGTACATCGCCCTCATTGTTATCATCAGAATATTAAAATATTAAAATTCTGGATATATTTGTGTGATTTATGTGTATGCAATTGATCAGTGATTGTGATGAACTTGGTGTCTCCCTGTCATTCCATCTCATGATGCAGAAGTATTGTTCACAGTACTGAGGTGATGGATGGAATCTAGAAATCCAGTAACACAAACTGGCCTCATATTGGATCACAGCAGGCAGCCGTCACAGGATGTCCCAGTGGATGCAGGTTTTCTGCACAATAAAGCTGCCGTGGTGGGGGTCAAAAGATACAACCTCTAGTACAGAAGATGTTTTGAATCACTCTTTCAGTATCAGTTGTTCAGTGGTTGGCTGTGGGCTGGACAACTGAGGGTTATTTTTGTGGGGGGCAATAGATTGTCTGCTGACACAGCTGGGTCCACAACGGTTCTGGTGGCCATCAGCCCGCCATTAAGTGGGTGCCATGGCGATACAGCAGCCATGGGGTGAAGTTCACCATTTACCTCTCCCCAGTGCTGATTTTTAGAATGTGTGTGGAGCTATACCTCCACTTCCCCATGTGCAATCTTGGCATGTTGCTTGATTAAGCACAGGGACACCTTTCCCTTTTACTTGTCTATGCTCCAAATCAGTTTGTCTTCTAGATAAATTATCATTTGAAGGAATTCATATGGTGTGACTTTAAAGCTGCAATTTAATGGAACACCAGGTTTATGGATGGTCACACAACCAGCATACCGGTTTTTTACATAAATATGAAGTTATTTTTATTTTGTTTAGGATATTACAAAAATTACAAGCACTTCTGATCCTGAATGAAAGTCTGAAACAGCAGGATACCGACTTCAGGGAACAGTGCAAAGTGGAACTTGGAAAACTGCAGAAACTGGTCAGGTACGTTTGTTGATCGTATGTCACATGCTTCATTGGCTTCAGAGGGACTTGTAGAATGTTGCAGCATTTATAGCGTACTTTATTCCTGACAGCTGAGAAACAAAGCTTCTGAAATCACCACACTGTCCATGTGCGTGTCCCAATTTCAATTTTTCAAGTACAAGTAGATGGAAAATCTTCACAAAACACAGTGTGAGCATCATGTCAGTCGAGGGCACCCCAGTGCTGTACTTCTTCATTTCTCACAGTTTATAATAACAACATGTCTGATGTGCATACTTGTGAGGCAGAAACAAGGCCAGTACCGCTTACATTAGTTCACCGAAGTGAAGTGTGTCTGTTTGAATATGTATTTTTCTATGTAATGCTGCAGAGATGCACAGGAAAGTGCAACCCCAGATAAGGACAACGATCAGGTGATGGTACAGTTTGAAGAGGAACAGCAGCGTGTGCAGAAACTGCGTCTTGTCCTTGCTAAGCGTACACGCTCCATCGCTGCACTGCAGAGACAGCTGGATGAGGTACCAGGACGTGCTGAACTGGCACAGTACCAGCGGCGATTCCTGGAACTTTATAATCAGGGTAGGTGGTAAGTTAAACATGATACTCTTAATGATAATTGCCCATTAACCTGGCATTGTCAAGAGGTGAATGTCTTACTGGCCACATAAACTTGTTTAGCGTTCATTATGTGCAGTTGGCTGGTAATATATTGGCTTTTTTTCCCTGAATATGTGACATATTCCAGGCAGGGGTGACAGATTTTTCTGTTGTCCAAAATGTCCAGAATGGCTTCAGGCCTTACCTATCTTCCTATTCAGTGGGTACTGGAGGTTCTTACAGAATTTGGGGCGTGAGGCTGAGTGCTGACCTCCATTTATCGCTGACATTAAGATTGAAAATAATAGCAGCATGCAAAATGAAAACAGTGGCTTTTAAAGGAACAGATCCAGTGAGAAGTGAAATTGTAATGAATATTAATATTATAGTACAAATAAACACATTCACATACCTGTGTTGCTTTGTTTCATGCCAGAATGACAACAATATTACTGTTAAAATTTCAAAATTTCTCCAGATAATGGGAATTATTAACAGAACTTCAAACACTCTCAAGTCCAAGAACACACTAGACTGAAAATATATAACACTTTGGCATTACCTGCTTTATTGTATGGATGCAAAACTTGGGTAATTAGAGAACAGGGTAAGTCCAGGATAATGTCAGTGGAAATGATATGATGAGGAGAATGGCAAAATGCACGTGGCAAGATTACAAAACCAATGAAGATATTTATCAGAACTTAAAATTAATCCAGTTGTAAAGAAAATTCAAACTTACAAAAATACATGGATACAATCTTCGGCCAATGAACAGAGAAAGACCGTCACATTTAATAAGGAAATATCAACTGTGTGGGAAACGAAGCCAAGGACAATGCCTCAGAAGACATAAACTGTTAATGGAACCAGAACAGGTCATGAGGCCTAAAACCCTGCAAGCTATATGATAGTGATTAAGAATGAATGGAGCTGTCCATACCTTCGCAGCATGCAGGACAGTTTTACCTTTACCTTTTACTGCTACAACTGCCAGACCTCACGGTGCCAACCCAAGTGTTGGTTCATTATGGTGATATTTGCATTATAATTGTGGACTAGAGGGGCAGTTTCATGTGAATAGTCAGTATGGTGTGAGATTTGACATCCTCGGAACAATGCTGATGAAGGTTCTTACCTTCTGGGATGTGACATCATGTCAGTTGGTAAGTAGTTACCAACATGTCCCCATATGTCACATCTAATAACCCCCAAACTGGCTATGTGCCCCACATCTTTCAAAATAAACACCAGTATGTATCCCTGAATACTGCTATGTCTTTACTACACACAGCTCACAGAGGATGATGAATCACTTCATTAGAAGACTTCTGTATTCAGCAGCTTTTCCAACGATGCAAGATGATCGAAAGTGGACAGTCTCAGAAGGACAGTAAGCCCTTCTTTGATCTTGTCTGCATTACACAACTTGCACATACAGGCACATGACCCCCAACCCAACTTTGTCCCATTTGTAGCTAGATTTCAGTACAGAGTGGCAGCTGTACCGGTAACATCAACACACTGTTGCTTGGTGCATATTTTACTGACAGCCACCTTATCTCAATATTACTTTACATAATTTTTACCTACCAGTTTATTATCAGTTAACTCCTACACACACACACACACATATTTTTTCCTCTCAGGATGGTGATTGACTACAGACATACTGTCTGTTACACATTATGATCAATCACAAATATTTTTATCAGTATTTTAATCTTTAATATGTATTTTAAACCCAGGATTATATTTAAAATTTAATATCTTACATCTCTCCATTGGTTCAAAAACTTTTTTTAATATATTGATGTACCTATCCTTTTTAATGCACCTCAGCCACAGCATGTAGGAGGTATGAATGTACTGTTACACTTATCTGCATTTGTTGGTTTTGATATAATCTAATTTGGGAGGAGTTTGTTGCCTCCATGTTGAGGGACTAGTACTGCTTGTGGAGTGGTACACTGAAGATGCATGCAGCAAGTTCCTCCAAAACGTGGTCACCACATGCCAATTAAACTCGGTGTCATGTCCCAGAAGACTTGAATCTTCAGATGCTTGGTTCTTGTAGTCTTTATTATTTTTTTCCAGTGGCAGCTAAGCACAAGGAGACCAAACAGTTCTACACCCTTTACAACACGCTGGATGATAAAAAGTTGTATTTAAGCAAAGAGCTAACATTGCTGAACTCTATCCTGGACAACTACACAGAGTGAGTTCATAAACGTTTAAGCTTTTCAAGTATGTTATTTGATGCTTTAATTTGCTAGTTTTGTGTAGTGTCAGTGATTGGTGGATGACTGAATAAGCATGAATCACTAGTAGAATGACACTACAGGCAAAAACTGAAGTACTGGGTGGAAAACCTGAGTGCCACTTTGTCCACTGTCCACCACAAATTCAATGTGGATTGGTCTGTGATCAAACCTGTAACACAGAAGAGGCTGGCAGCTAGCTACACAGCCTGTCATAGTTTTGCTGTGTGACGTGTTACATTTCCTGCATGTTTCTGTAAATAATGCTTTGTTTTGAAGGGCCATGTCTTCAACTAGTGGTAAGGAGCAGTTCATGAGGCAGTTTGATGCCATTGTTGGGGGTGTGAAGCAAAATAAAGTGAAAGTAAGTACCAGAAATATTGAAATTAGCCAATCTAAGGATGATGCATGAGGCCAGGTGAGGGCTGGTTGACGTGCATACACATGGCCAGGTGCAGGCTGGTTGACATAGTTAACACATGGCTAGGTGCTGTACCGGTATAATTCCTTTTGCACGTAGTCTGGGTGACTACTGTAAATACAGTATATAATATTTTTACATATTTCTGTGGCAAGTGATGTATGTGTATGTTATTTTCGCCACATGTCAAGCTTCAGATGCTATACCAGTATATTGTAACATTCTAACCTGCAGGCTGGGTGCCATACCAGTATGTAAATACAATGCTGTTGTATAGTGTGAACCTTCCTGGTACAGCACTACATATTAGCACATATTCTGCAACTATACTGTTCTTACCTTATTTATTGATCTAAATATCGTGCGTGCAAAATATGTAATGTTTTATCTTCCATATAATTAATTAGGCTTTTAACTAATGCTCAGAATAGGGGCAGGTGGCGGACTCTTGTAAACACAATAATAAACCTTTGGGTTCCATAAAATGGGTGGAGTAACTTGACTGGCTGAGAACCAGGTAGCTTCTCAAGAAGTACTCTGCTTCATGGAGTAAGTACATAAGTAAGTAAGTTAGTAAGGCATTTAACTAATATCTTCTGACCTCAGCCAACAGGCTATCTCAGATGATAAATTATGTCCACAGTGTTCTGAGTTTTGTTTTACTTCTTATAACCTAGTACTGCTTTGTGACTTTTTGAAGGTGGAACATAGGCACACTGAGGAACGTGAGCGTCGAGACAAGTTGAGTAAGGAGCTGTTAGGTTTGGTGGAGCAACAGCGACGGTATGTGGCCGCTGTGAGGCAACTCACGATCGAGTGCCGTCGCAACGAAGCACTACTAGCCCAGCTTCGAGGAACGTGACTTGTTGCTTTGAAATGTACATCGTGAATACCATTCACATGTTGCAGTTATCCTGTCTATCATTCCCAGTATGTTCACTACTTTTGTAATCAATAGCCTTATAAAAATAAGGCTGTCTGTCTGTATTTGCATATTTTGTACTTCTGCAGAAACTTGGTCATAACTGTACAACACTGTATATGGAATATATTTGTAAAATAAATAATATAATGACTTCCTCAGTAGTACCATTAGTTTTTTATATTATGTATAACTGTTATGGGACATATTTTGTTAAGTTTCCGCAGATTTCACTATAGTTAGCAGCCGAGCTTGTACCAGCGGACACCACGTGCGTGCTCTGTGTTACTCTCCGAAAAGACACAGTTCCTGCAGTAACTCTTCTACCACCAGTGGGTCAGTACTCTCTGTTTGGTGGATATCTGCCATGCTGTGCTGAGCTACAACATTCAGTTGTAGATCCATGAATGGTCTTGTGTGATTTTGGAGTTGAACTAATAGCATGCAGAAGACTGTAGAGTGCTGTGTCCATCTTCAGGATAGTTCAGGAATATTGGTTGATGGTATTATTGGGAGAGTAAAATGCCAGTTTAGAGAAGTAATTTTGTAGTGTTAGGTTATTATTGTTCTTGTAATTTTTTATAAATTGGCAGTAATATCTGTGGCAAAAGAAAGTGTTACAATGCACTATTCAAACAAGATGAATGTTCTCACTGATCTAGTAACTGACTTACTGGCTGTTAATGAAATTTTAGTTTTTCGTTTGTTTATGATGCTTTGGATTTCGTGTACTCGGAGTCTAAAGCCACATAGTTCGAAATGATGATGGTAATTGCAAGTGAAGTTGATAATTGCCATACAAAACCACAGACTGCAACATTGTTGCCCACATGCCTGGAGTAGATCCAGAAGAGAATATAGATTGCTAGCAGTGTACACTTTTTCTGCATCTTGTCTTCGTTGGCGGCTTTTTGTTGCCACTTCACACTCTGAAGGTACAATTTATTCCCTTTAAACGGTGTTAGTTTGCTTCTGATTGAGGTAGCATAAAGGCATTTTATTTGCAAAACTAAATACACATAGTGTAGACAAGATACAAAATAGAATTCAGTTTGCTCCCTAGATACTATGTCCTTCGCTATCCATCAATTACATGCAGTTTTTTTTTAATTCCAATCTCACATCATTCAGTCCACTTTGTAATTTGAAACAACATTCACACCAATTACTGCATGTACATAGCTTTATATCAAATCTGGCTAAATATCCCCACTTGCGCTTTGCATACTGGGTAGATGGCATTCATAATAATTCTAATTATCCTTTTTTATTTTGTTTTTTTATTTTGTACTATGACCAACAAATGCACAATTAATTGACAAATTATCAAACTACTCCTACATGTTTCGACACTACTGTGTCATCCTCAGGGAGTTCGTAGTTAGTACCTTGCCAAGTTACACAAATATGTCAAAGGCAGTAGTTGGTAACATAATTTAATTTAAATCTTATTATCCTTTTTTTAATTTTAAAAATATCAGAGCTGTAGGCAGAATTATCCCAGAAAATTTTGTCATACAGTAGGATGGAATGAAAATATGAGAAGTAAATTGTCCTTAGTTGGTCCAAAAATTGTGAAAATGGGTGCCTGATTCCGATCAGCTGTCACAGGTCAAGACAGACTGGCAGTAACACTGCAATTTTTGGCCACAGGTGACTCGTACACCCGTCTGCAATATCTTTTCCAAATTTCTAAACAACCAGTCAGATTGTACCCAAAGTGTGTCAAGCTATGGTTGAGACATTGGAGGAAAACTTACAGGTAAAAAGATTATGTATTGTACAGAGTAAACTGTTTTGCACATAAAATCGATGGATTGGAACACTGAAACAAAATATATAACTAACAAACTTTATATTCTCTGAACCATGCATCATGATACATATACGTGAGAAATACCAACACGTGTACATCTTGTTGGTATTTCTCACTTATATATAACAAACACAGTACTTTTAATTACTGAACTTTACTTTACACAATTTAAGGGTACATCAGATCACTCAGAATTATGTCTTCTGAACCTGCAGCAGAGGAAGGAGTGGTGGGAAGGGAAACCTGGGATGCTGGTGACGGAATGGAGACATGATATGAAACATCCAAAAGCCTCAGGTCAGCAGCGAATATGGCTTATTTTGTATTGCACTTTATTCCTGGTGGGCAGCAAATAATTTTGCAACTTTTTTGTGATGAAAGTGCCAAAATTAAAGAATTCGTCTGCAGAGGTGGCTGCCGCTGCTGATGATGTCAGTATAGTGAATGCCATTGTTACCGTCCTCTTCACCCAAGCTTCCCTTCTGTCGCTTAGTGAACCTGAAGGTCCTATCTCAGGCTAATTTACACAGGAGGTCCCTACAAGGCCCGCGATCGACTATTTCAGCTGACACACACACACACACACAGTACTTAGTTCATGGGGGTTTTTCCTTATTTTATTTGTAGAAGCTCACTCAGTTTACAGAACCCATCAGATTGTAACACATTAGCAGGTGTATCCACAGCACTTGCACATACAGTTACATGTCACTTTATAATAAAAAATTAATATTAAAACAGTCCCAAACTGACGAAGCACCCAATTTTAGGTATGCGCTAGTCCAACTGCCAAAACGGAGTAACCCCTCGCATCTTCTACACTGTGCAAACCAAATACCCCCAATGTACTGAAATGATCCTATTGGCCCAAATTCAAATTTAGAGAACCCCCACAGGCCAAATTTAACTTTTTGGAAAGCCAAGACTCATTGTTTGAGCTAATCAGGTCAGTAGATACCTAACTTACAATAAACGAACCTTTATGTATGTTGCCCACTGGCATTCCTACCATATGAATTACGTCCACAGAAATTTAAAAGTCTAGGGTTACACTCAGAAACACCGAGCAGCAAAACTGCTACCAGCTTGACACTGGATAGACGTTCTGTCCAGTCTCAAGCTTTTAAATGCCTTAACTGCCTTCACACACCAGCTGAGGAAAAAATTATGAATTTTTATGGGTTCAAGTAGTTTATAAACCAGGAAGTATGAATGTATTATTTAGTCAGTGTGGATCATAACAGTATGGCAGTGTATCTCACCACAAGTGATTAAGAAGGGTTTTAAGAAGTGCTGTATATCCAGTGCAGTGATGATATGTTGTGGAATGGCAGTAAACAGGATGTGAATGTTAGGAGAGAGTGTGAGGAAGATGAAGGCACTGGCTGTGAGTGTGGAGACAGTGACACTGAGTGGTAAAGGCAGATGGAATCAGACATGATTTGTGTATATTAAATGTATGCAATTAATAGTAAAATATTTTTTCTTAGCAGACATTTTATTTTGGGAGGTTGTTTCAGATTTAGATAAATACATTTTACTTTGGCAGATGTGCTTTATGTGGGGGGTCATCTTAGATTAGATTTGCCTTGTATTTGGATAACGGTATTTCATCTGATGACTTAGTTGCCGCCACCTGCTGGCTTGCTTATCACAGTATCACTCTGTACATAAAAAAACAGGCACAACAGTGCCAGATTTGAGTGCATCACAGCTGAAGATGCAAGTGTTCAAGGATGGTGGGCAGGTAGATCCCAATGTTTCAAAAAATGTAGCAGCACATGAAGGCACTAATATCCTTTGTAACACTGGGAACTACTCCCCACCAAGAGCACCACATCCCAGAACACTTCAGTCTTTGCACAATGTCACACACTCTGAAGATAACAAGAAGTCAGTTATGATGTTATGCTGCATCCCTTTAAACATCACGTTCTTGTCCAATTCTAGAATAAGTTTACACTAAAACCATTCAGACTAGAACATCACATTGCAAAAAGCACAATAGTCATTTTTATCCATTTGCATTTCCTGGGTCTTCTTATGAGTGGTACAGTTACATTAAATACAAACAAAGAAGCATTTTTAACAACTGGAAATGACATAGGGAGCAAGAGACACTGGTAACACTGGCAACAGTATTCGTATTGATGAGATCAATTTCTGTGTGTCCCATCATTACAGATCAATTTTTAATGTGTCCCACCACTGCAGATCAATTTTTAATGTGTCCCATCACTGCAGATCAATTTTTAAGGTGTCCCATCATTGCAAATAAATTTTTAATGTATCACATCATTGCAGATCAATTTTTAATATGTCCCATCTGTATGGGACTTCCATCCTGACTTGTTCACATGAATGCAAGCCTCTTGTATTACTGTATTTATACACACAATGTGTCATAAAACTAAATGAAGGTTACTGGATGAAAAATACCAGGGTCCACCAAAAGTGAAAAACCACCTGGAACAGCATTGGGTAGATACAGGGCCATTATTTCATCTGACAACTATCCCTGCCACTTCCCGTTAAGTTCAAAAAAATGCAGCCCACTCAGCTGACTGCCCACATGCATAATGGAGTAACAGTATGAAGTAACAACTCAAGTTATTAGACAAAATATTGACCCTGTAGAAGAGAATACTAACACCTACAAAAGCAGTATAGAAAGGGTACCCACTGGGTCTGAATACAAAACTGTTTAAAATCAAGTACTGCAAAAAGAAAGATCAAGGTCCACTAGAACCTCTTGGTATGCCATGTTCTTGATGCAAACGAACATGACCTACTAATATCCCACCAACTTCTCTCATGTTATGCTTCATACCCAGATTACAATTTTTAGCACTCACCTTGCAGCACTTTTATTTTGCTTTTACAATGTCCTAAATACAAAAGAAAGATCACAAATTGTGTGTGATGCAGAATGCTATACAGAGAACTGTCTCTTTTGTTTTAATTTAAGAACACCCACTTCAGGTCTTTACCCAAAATTTTCAAAGTGGTGAATAAAATATGGTAACTTTCGACCTTTGTTGACTTCTTCACATGCTGACATGATGCTTTTTGTAAGAGGACGGGGGCCACAGCTGAAGACACCAATCTTGCTAACCTGGAAACACACAATGTCACTGGCAGACTGCTCTGTACAGGCACAGCAGAAACAGACCTTCTCATAAAGCTTGTGTATAACATAAAATGTAGAAAATATTCTAATAATGGTCAGTTCCTGGAAGAATGCAATCTTTGTGAACAACTGAACAATCACAATTAATTCATCCTCTTATTCAAGTATCACATGTTCAGCAGAACAAATGCATAAATAAAAGCAGATTAAAAACCATCAAAACACAATTTTGTAAAAATAAGTCAACCAGCTACATGTTTCGACACTCTAGGGGTCATCTTCAGGCTGATATTTGAAGATGACCCCTAAAGGGTCAAAACATGTAGCTGGTTAACTTGTTATTTATATAAAGTTTTCTTTGGATGGCTGTTATCTGCTTTTATTTATTTGCCAACACACTGGGATACACAGTTAAGAGAACTCATGAAGGCTACTCTCTTGTGGCCTACTTTCATAGTTCTACAGATACGTTACTACAGCTTAATAGATACTGTGCTATGGGCCAGACAAGAAGCAGTTTGAATCCTGGCAGAGGCTAGTGATTTTTCTGCTCTCCATAACATCCAGGGCCAACTCTGGAGGCCAGCCAGTCACATATCCAAAGCATATCAGAGGTTCTTTCCCAGTGGTAAAGTGAGGAGGGTGTAAGGCTAATCACTCATGTCTATTTAGTGCTGAGGCTAAGAATGAATGGAGCTATGCATTCACTCCCCCACATGGAAGGCACAGGGGCAAATTTACTGTTA
>Ga0123354_10006541_pt1 | contig 17325 bp, 12 predicted proteins | sample TergutLab28metaG_2_FD_97872 | JGI IMG/M metagenome (GOLD analysis project Ga0123354, IMG submission 97872) | Labiotermes labralis P4 segment gut microbial communities from Petit-Saut dam, French Guiana - Lab288 P4 | ecosystem: Host-associated > Arthropoda: Insects > Digestive system > Gut ...
GTTTCAGTGTTGAATCTATTGTATTTTTACATTAGTACTTTCTGAAGTAGGTGTGCAGTGTCCAAAATGGCTTTATCATCATCATCATCATCATCATCATAATAATAATAATAATAATAATAATTATTATTATTATTATTATTATTATTATTATTATTATTATTATTAAGGCAATGTGGTTGGGGAAGAATGAGACAGTAAAATAGTGTGAGTGTTTGCAAATGTATGTGAAGAAAAAATTAGAGCACTGAACACCTGGTGTTATACAGGCTTAGGTACATGTAAATCTGACCTGTGTCTCAATAAATTATCATTATCATGGTCATAAGAGGAATATTTCAAAATGTAACATTCTTGCAACATTTGATGTGCTTTGGTTTCTGTGGTATTGTCATGTCAGCAGTTGGTAGATGGAGGAGGTGCCCTCCAGAATTGGAGGATACCTTTGAATATACTGAATAAGGAGTCTTGGACAACTAATGTGTGTCTGGCCTGGGGGTTAGATATAGGACTAACAATTCTTGACTGTAAGAAAAGTTATGTGACACAAAACTTATAACAGAACCTCAGAATTGGTTACATCTTTTGCAACAGTGGCATTTAAAAAGCAGTGAATCAGAAGTTGAAATGTGAGGAGTTCAGGATAAACAGTTGACGTGTCTGTTTAGAGACTTTAGTTAGCAGTGATATTTCTTTTTTAGTGACTTCTAGGAAGTCTGGGGCACGGGTTTATTTTTCAGTACACAGGAACTCTGTGCAAAACAAATGGGACTACCTTGGCATGTTGTAGAAAGTCACACCTCCCGAGTACCAGCAGCGTAAGAGTTAAGTGACTCCATATCCATCTGATATAATCCCAGCATTACAGTAACCTCAAGTGAGTCATTGTCATTTTGCTGTAATGTAGCTCATTTTACAGAAAATTTTTACAAGGTGTAAGTATAGCCTAAATGTAATTAAAACTGCAAAGTTTATATTAAACACTTTTTGTGAGACCAAAATTTAATAAGGCTGACAATTTTTAATTGCAGAAAACTAATATCAAATTACACCAGAAGAACATGTAATGACTTCAGAGTTAAAAAGGCACTTACTTTTCCCTTATTCATTTATTTTGCACAAAAAAAAGGCATTAAAGGAAAGTCAGTGTTCCATTCCTTCCTATCCACAGGTGGCTGAAAAATGTACTTTTCAATTTCCATGGCTTGAGTGCACTGATGGTCAGGAAAACTTTCAAGTCTCTTCAGTCAAGTTGTGAAATTCATGTCACTGGTTCAAAATTTGTTCCCTTGTCAAATCATAAGTCCAAGTGATTGTGAGTAAAGACAGAAGCAAACAAATGGTCATGATTAGTTACAAATGTAAAAGGGAGAAATGCATTGTGATGAACTGTTGAAAGAAGTGGGCTGTAGGATTGCTTTGCTTTCTGTAGTCCTGTATTCAAAACTAGGCATTGCATACCACCACTTACATATAGTAATGCTATTGTATTAGCTCATACTAATACACAAGTAGAAATGTTCTCCCTTGTAGTTGATTATTTTGCTATATCAGCGGTAATTCATGTTATTTGACACAGAAACTAGAGTTTACTTCCCCCATTCGCTTTTCTGTTCGTATGTGGAGTGTAGTTCTAAGTATCATGAATCTGTAGAATTTCTTCTAGTATTCGACCATGTGTTTACAGTGCTGTACAAAATTATTTCAGTACTTGATCACCTGAAACTTTTGAGTACTTTTGACATTCTTTGGTTTCGCCACATATGTTTGGATACATGCATATGTGTGTACACACACACACACACACACGCACACACATGCACACACACACACACACACTCAAAACGGTAGCATTTCTTAAACTGTAATTGAACACATGAACATTTGCCTATAAACTTTCTTATGTATTAAGTTTAGTCATAATGCTGTTATCACTTTTCTGGTCTATTATTATTATTATTATTATTATTATTATTATTATTATTATTATTATTATTACAGGTATTACCTTGAACCATCCATGAAGAGCACTGGTACTACTGGGTTTTCACCACCGACAGCTCAGACCCACTCTCGAACAGGCACACCTACACATGCGGCTGCTGTTGCTACAACTGTCACTACTCCAACTTCAGATGTTAAACCTCTGTCCAGTCTTCTTGGCTCACAAGTGAAGCCCCTCAAACTGAACGTGAAGGTAAGTTCTTTTTGAGCTCAACATGCTTCAGAATTAACTGGGTTAGCTGCTTCTACACATTCAGGATGTTATCACTTGCAAGATGCGTGCCATTGGGCCCTGCAAATGCTCACAGGCAATAATAGTAGCAAATGGCTTTATTGCCAGAGTACCGTGTCATCGAAAATGATAAGCCTAGTTTTCAGACGCAGTAACTTTTATAAGAAGAGAGATATAAAGATGGGGTTTGCTGTGATGTGTTCATCAACTCATGAAGTTTTCATGCATATCTTAAAATACTGCAGTGTACTCACAGTTTATAGTGCTGCTAACATCTGAATCATACTCAAGTTTCTTGCCATGTTTGTTGAAGAATTTCTGTAGTGACTGTTTTAGACATGGTTAATTGTCTTGCAGATGATATAAATCTCAAAATTTTTTCCCCATAAAGGAGAATGTTTTATAAATCCCCACAAAAAGTTCCAGTGACGAGAGTTTTTGAACTTTGTTGGGCATGTGGCGCGTTGGTTTACCTTTTTCCATTCCATCGATCAGGAAATCTGACATTTGGAGCCTTTCATACCTTATAATTGAAGTGGTGTAGAGCACCACATTGTTGAAATAACATTTTACCTTTGTCTCCTAGTTCAGTGCCATCACTTTGTGCTAAGACAAACCAGTGTATCATATCCAGATAAATGTTCGCCATTATAGTGTGTGCAGCAACAAAGTCCCTAAAACATAGTCATGCATTATGCCACACAACACGTTAACTTTTGGGGAGTCTTGCACATGCTGATAAATTTCATATGGTTGTTCCTTTCCCCAGAAGTAATAATCGTGCGTGTTTGTGTGATCAGTCGTATGGAAGCTTGCCTGGTATGTGTTCATCACTCGCCATTAAACACTCATCATTGCCGCCACCGGCGTCATCATCATCATCAATTGCGTTCAGCGTTGGATTTGCAACTTCAACTCTTATGTCCCGATCTTTTTCTGTGATTTCATGCAGAATTTGACATTTGTGAGCTTGCATCTTTGGCCTCTTGATCAAGACATTTGGAATATCAGTTTAGATATACCCAGCTGCAAATTCTGTTGAGTATTTGTCTTTGGACTACATTCACATAATAGCCTTATGCATTCACCATCTTCTTCTGGTGTCCACAGTCCTCCAGGTGACAGAGCACTTTTCCATACTTCCACTTTCCCGTAAATGCTAATACCAGCATGCAGTTGTGTTGCTGACACGAGGATCTCTTCCGTTTGGACGGTGTAAATTGCACTGCCCTGTTACAGTGGATCTGCTTTTGATCAACCAAATGATGTACTGTACTTTTCTCTTGCACATTCACCATCATACCACCTGTGGCATTAACGGTGCTTCCTACAGCTGAAAGTATATTGAACATGCAAATGGACTGTATGCCCAAAAAAAAGGTGCATATGCATGTTAAAAAAAAATGTTTTTGAGTTGATGAACATGTTACAGCAAATTGTGTGTCTTATATCTGTCTTTTCATAAAAGTTAAGTCTCACAACTAGGTCCATTGTACTTGATGGCCCTGTTTTTGCAATGCTGTCAGACAGAAGGTGATTATGTCTTGTGACATTGTGCAGTTATTGAGACATTGTGCCACCACTGTCAGCTATAAGGAAACTGGAAGTACACAAGGGAAATGCTTATCCTCTTTGTTCCCTATGAAACTTTGAGTCCCATCCATTTGTCAGAAAGTTCATGCAGCTGTTTTCTTTGTTATGACTGAACCACTGATGGTGGTATCAAAGGACCTAGACATCATCATGAATGCACAGTGCTGTTGTGGAACCGTCCAAGATCTTTGTATTGCCAGCCAGAAGAAATATACTGGCATGCGTGTTTCATTGGCTTCATCTGTCCCCTTGTGGCCTTCATTGCTCTATGTGTGCTGTAATCCATGTACAGGAGGATGGTTTACCATCCCACATCCTGCATATGGCCTGTATCTTTCTGTGTGTGAGGTCTGTGTGTTTGACCTTCTGAAGAACATACCAAGAGCCATGAATTAAGGTTGAATGGAGATGTCAAGGCCACAGATATGCAGTGGTTTTATTAGTAGCACAAAGAGTACTTTGTGGAGGAATCCCTTTCAGTTTAGAAATTAATGGGATGTCTTTCACTGTGGGGGCTGTTGTTTAACAGCCTCATTTCCTTCTCCTGGAATGATAACCGACTGGTTTCATTTGGACAAGAGTCATGCTGCCAAATACCTTGCTGCTCTTCATTATAAAAAACATTGATGTGAGTTGAGTCTTGTCTGTGTACAAAAATTCAGGATGTCAGTTGGATTTTCAGATGTTAAATTTGAAGATCGAGTCAGCTAATGGTGGGTTTTTCTGAACACAGTACTGTAACTTCAGGTTCAGTGAACTGCAGAGAATTTGTTAACTGGCTGAGTTGCTGAAGTAACTGCATGGAGATGCATGGTGTAAACAACAGTGTGTTAGCTGAGTATCTGTTTGCTCTTCAAGAAGGAGCTTGCTCTGAGGAGTTAGTTATGCAACCTAACCCACTATCCCCTAATATGGGCTCCCTCAAGCCACTGTGGAAGAGTGCCCAGGGCAAGGTACACACCCTAAACTAATTCAAATTGCCCATCTGTCTTGAACTGGTGTTCTTTTGTAAGGTAATTTATTACAGAAATAAAGACAATAATAAAGATACTCACTTGCCAAGTGGTGGTACACACATATACAAACTTACTGTGCCACAGCATGTATATGATATATAGAGAAATGAGGAAGGGTCCACATTCATAGTAACACAGAAAGAGCTGGATTAGTGTTTCCAAGAACCTTACAACCAAACACATACGAATGTCCCAGCAAGATCAGCTACACTTCCCAAGCAACTGGTTTGCTGTCTTTAGAAACAAAATGTAATTTTGAGAGTCTCAAACCAAGACATAATTTCGAAGAAGACCAAACTGGCCGACAGTTGCACACCCAATGAGCCCCCAAGATGAAAGCAGGGAAAGAGGTGGGAGGGGAAGCTAGTGTCAGAGAATGCCACCAGAGGACATAGGAAGTGAGGGAATGGAAGTAAAGGTGCTTTGGCAACACAGCACAGTTAGTTAGTTAGTTAGTTAGTTAGTGTGTTTGTTTGTTTGTTACCTGCTTAGTACTTATGTATTTATGTATGTACTCGGTAAGTAAGTTGGTTAATTGGTTAAAAAGGAAAGATGACAGTCTCAGATGGGTGCATATTATTCTTTCCATTCTGCCAGCATACATAACCCACTATTGAAAGGAAATTACACATCTGTTGGGGGTATTTGATTGATTCTGTCATAATTAATTGGTAGCTTGGTGATGTTCTGCAAATAATTAAGTCTTTGGCTTCAATAATTTTGTCCTAATGTGGAACTGAAGAAGTATTGTTACAGCAAATGGGTGGACATTAAGAAAATTTCTCCAAGACAAGATTAGTGTATGTTGTACTTAAGGAATGATAAACTCTTAGAGCTGTCTTGTGTCTTAGCCTTTGTAACAGTGTTGTGTCTTTTATCAGTAAGAGAATCAGATAATATGATAGCTGTACACTTAATATAAACATCAAAGTATTTATAGTCATGTAAATATATATATATATATTTTTTTTTACAGTCTTCAGCTCCAGCTTCGAGTGAAAACATGTTCACACCCGACGGCCCTTCTAACAAATTCGTGGCAGATTTTGGATCAGCAGATCCATTTAGTTCCTCTAATCAAACATCTGTCGCCACACAACCTTCGTTTGCCAACTTTGATAACAACCCAATTTTTAATTCTTCTCGTAAGTACTGTTTATGAGTCTCCTTAATTTTATTATGTAAAGAGCCACATGTACATATGGATTTAAAAGAAGGCAGGTCAGAAGACATTTTTGTTGGTGCTAGTGTTTTGTAAGTGCTGTGTCCCTGTAACACTGTGCCCTATGCAATTTAGATACACATTTTGATACGAAGCCTTTGTGCCATGTTGTCTCCTCTGTACGTTGTGATGAAACTTGGTCATTGCAAGTGAATATAATGAACATTTTGGATGCATCTCCTAGAGAAGCACTATAGTGTGATATGTTTGCAAAGTACTGCAGCTGTGTAAGATGGTGAGTTCTTATTGGCAGGTCCTGCAGGCACTATAGAAGGTAAAGAAAAAGTTGTCCTGTCCTTGCCATGAAGCGATATAGGTAGAGTAGAGGTATATCTCCAGTCATTCTTGATCTAAGCGCTACATGGGCATGAATGTTCCAACTCCATGCCCTTCCCACCTTACCGCTGGGTAAAGAGCCTCTGATATTCATGGAATAGGAGGCTGGGTGAGTTCCATTGCTGATGTGGACATTTTTGAGATCAGAAAAATATCTTGCCCCTGCCGGGAATCAAATTGTGAATCATCCAGGCTTAGCCTTCAGATATCATGGAACAGTAAAATTTTAACAGAAAATTACATGACATTTCAAGTGATGCTGGATATGTTATTCCCTTACTTTGCCAAAATCAAATGGGTGAAAATATAAAAAATTGTTTTAGTAAATCTTATGCGTATTGGACCGTGCATCATCTTGATATTTGAATAAAGGTTGACCAACTAGATGACACTTGCTTTATTACATATTGCTCAACATGTTTCAGACGTTAATAAGTCCATCTTCAGGAGCTTGCGACTACTTGTTGCGTTGTGTAGGCTGACTTGAGGCGTGCTGGTGTTATGTAGCGGGATTGTTGGTGATGTGGTATCCGAGTGCAGGCTACACACGGATGCCACATCACCAACAGACAATCCCGCTACGTAACACCAGCACGCCTCAAGTCAGCCTACACAACGCAACAAGTAGTCGCAAGCTCCTGAAGATGGACGTATTAACGTCTGAAACATGTTGAGCAGTGGATAATAAAGCAAGTGTCATCTAGTTGGTCAACCTTTATTCAAATTGTTTTAGTAGTTGATTAAGTTTGTCAGTGAGCACTTGATATTGTCTGAATTTGTAGTAGTTTTTTTGTGGCTCTTTTAAGCAACATATGTGAACAAATTCAGGCTCTGTGTTACTTTACAAGTATATTTTTATATTACAACTTACATCTTTTGGCTACAAATCAGCCCACCTGTTAACCAGCTATATTAATAAGGTTGAGCATTGTATATACTTGTGCTTCACATGTCAGACTGTCTAGCATACGGAATAAAATGTCCCATATCTGAAATATTTACGTCTTCTATCAACTCGTATGGTGCTGCTTTTAACAAGTTCTTCACTTTAAATTATGAAAAATACCCAAATATTTGTACCTTAACATTACGTGTCATGAATGTCTGAACACCTCTGATCGGTAATTTATGGTATAAATTTTGATATTGTGACTTCTGCATGTTGAGGCTTGCAAAATATTTTAATTACAATGCTGCCGTCTTTCTTTTCTTGGCCAAACACTTGCTATGAGAACGTGCACCCCTTCCATATCACATCTGGATTTTCAAAAGGGCAGACAGGTGTCACAGAATTCTCTTGTTCTGTGTGCAGCTTTCTAGCAATTAGACTGTTCCCCTTTTCTTGTTGAATTTGAATCAGGAGTAATCTATTACAGATGTGTAGTTGCAGTGAGGCGACAGTGTATAGCAAATTAGAGCAGTGTACAAAGCAAAATTCATTGTGCAGCCAACCGAAAATATATTTCTTTGATGGCTCCATAGCATTGGTGAACTGTTTCAAGATCCGTACTGTAAAAGAAAGTAATTCCATTCATACAGAATCTGTGTTGCTTGTTCTGCAGACATAACGTGTGTTTTATATAAAAACAATTATTGTTCGAATCTCTTGTGCGGTCATGACATTAACGTAGTCTCTGCTCCTGTTCCCATGCAAACGTGCACTGAACTCACTGTTCAGGTGTGCTGTTGATGCGTTGTTGATGTGATGTAAGTTCAGATGTTGATGTGATGTAAGTTCAGATGTTGATGTATGGTTGGACATAGCAAGTGTAAACAGTTGGCCGTCAACTCCACATTGCAATACATCCTCATATAGCTTGAGTTAAGCTGCGCTTAATGCTGCAGTTACATGTTATCTGCTTTTAATACTCAGGTTGCATGCAGGCACAGCACTTTTCTTGTATCTTAAGTGGTAATGTATAAATTTCAAACGGGCTGTTTGTTCATAAGCACAGAATTTTGTTGGTTTCATCAAGATTTTGTGTGGAACATATTATTGTATGACTGTTACCATATTGATTGGTTGCAAATTCAGACAATTTGATAAGGAAAACTGTGGTGATCATTTCTTGTTTCTAAATTGATCATAGAAGGCGCGAGAGAAACGTATTTTCTGTGAAGCTGCATAAATTTTAAGTTTAATAAAAAGCTGAATTAACAGTAAATTTATGTAAGAACCCAGATAATGGATAAAAAATGTAATAATTTTGTTACTTTTGTATTCTTTCTATCTACATTTTACTGAAACCCTACAGGTAGTTCATTAATTTGCTATGTTATAACAGTGAGAAATGTAAAGTAGTCAGTGTACCGTGTTTAATGTGATAGTATAACTGTTATTTGTAACTTACTGAAATTTGTAAGGAATCCAACAAATATATCCATCAGACACTACTTATATTTTAGTGGTTTAAAACCCAGCTACATGTTGTGGCATTTAGTAAGCCATCATCAGGTTTTTGTATAAAAAGATGGAAAGGTAAAAATTTACAACATTGATTATATAGACACTCAAAATTAAGATCTCAAGCTTGTTACAAAATGTTTATGACAATATTTTTAATTATTAGGATAAAACCCTTTATTTAATAATATATATATATATATATATATATATGTACAATGATTGCTTGGGTTAGTGGCTGCATGTTACATCTGCCAGTTTTTGTGGCGATAGTTTTCAATATATTTGCACACTGCTTCCAAGGCTGTGTGAGTTTAATTAAATAAGGTTCGTATATATGATGTGCAGCTATTATCCAAAGCCATTATTCCATACAGGTATTATTAAATGAAGGGTTTCTTGCTGTTGATTTTTACATGATATCGTGAACATTTTGTGACAAGCTGGAGGTCTCAACCTCAAGTGACTATATAGAGTACAACCTCTGTTTTACATTTTTGTGGGTACCACCTAACATTGGCATAAAGTCTAGGAAAATGTAAAAATTTGGGAAATGTGCATAAAATTACAGAAAATGTAGAATGTGGTAATGTAAAAATCATTATTTAACTGTAATCACTGTTTGAAGTTTTAACCTGTTTATGTTCTTATTCACAACCTAATGACAGCTTGGTAAAAGCTAAAACATGTAGCTGGGTTTTATGCCACTGAAGTGTAAGTTGTGTTTGATGGAAATGTGTGTTCATTGTTGTCATTTGTCAACACAGTGGGATGAATCACCTTAAGATTATTATAAAGCAGTATCCCCTTCATTTTGTGTAATTGTATATATTAAGAATTTTTATTATACATTTATGAATTTTTGCATATGTCTTTCATTTTCCTTCTTGAGATAATTAAACCTGAACATGTTGTTACTTGCAGACAGTTACATGTTTGGAAATGTGATGAACAGTGATAATGTTCCGCCCAGATATAACAGCAATCGATGGAGTGAGTTTAAATTCCCTTGGTATTGTGTTTTTTTTTTTTTTGCTCCCTTGTTGTGGCATGCTTACACATCAGAAATCTGCTTTTACAAGAGATGTTCAATAATTGAGGTTCCCTGGATCATAGCAATTAAATATGGGGTCATTACAAGGTGAAATGTGGCTCATTAATTCCATTGAAGTATCATTGCTTTTCAGCATAATCCCAGAGCTTATTGATGCAGTTGTCGCTGCTTGGCACAAGGTTAACAATTTTTATTGTAGAATTGGTCTCTTGCATTAAAACTATTTATGAATGTCTATTTCTGCGTCTTTATTATTATGGAATTGGTGACTTTCCAAGTGTTGCCAGAGCCTAATTTCTACTGTGATGGAATTTTTAAACTTGTGCCAAGATGGGAGAAATGCATCAGTGTGCTAGGTGGGTTATACTGAAAGCTAATCATAGTTCATTTGAGTCAGAGAGTTACATTTCAGGTTGTGATGACTTCTCATTTAAATTTTATGGCCTCAGGAACCTTACTTATTGGAACATTCGACATTTTTATTGAAGTGCACAAACAGCATTCCTCTGATGGATTAGTATCTGTTGTGATACCATTTACAGCCATTGGTATTGTACTAGCTTGCAGTGAAAAGTGGTATTTTTAGAGTGATTTTTCATGTGGTATTGTCAGCATTTTATTGTGTAAGTAGGTAATAAAGTAATGACATAGCGTGTTACCATACATGCAGTAATCTCATTTTGAGGCCCATTTTAAAAAACTACCATTTTTTTTGAAACACATGAACACACCCTGAAGGTTCAGTACTCTTATCTAGCATGATGTATCAGTCTGCAGAGTCTGATGAAGTGTATGCTTTTTAAAGTCTGATTTTTTGCAAAATGGATTTAAATCTACAGAGTTTTTCATTTATTGTTATAAATGAGGTTGAATAAACAGACAGTATTTTTTTTTTTTGCCACACAGTGACATACTTAATTATTATTTGCATACAGAAACTAGGTGAAGAATACAATGCTTTTTTTTTATTATTTAGGCTTACAGTGTTGTTCGATAATTAAACGTATACTGGATGAAAGTATCACAGGTTTGAAAACTTTTAAATTTATCTCAGACTGTAATTAATTCATGAGGAATTGCGCATCTTGAAAATTGTAATTTTAGTAAATTCTTGCTGTCAAATTATTTTCTTTTTTTGTACTTCAGGAAGTAGCTAATGTAATATAGTAGGAACTTGCACTCTCTGCATTTGTAAAGTGTTGAATTCTATAACTACAACATTTATTCTTCTTTTTTTTTTTCTTTCTTTGGTTTAAACTGCACCCACATTGATTTGATCATTTTTCTAGTGAATGAAGTGATTTTGTGAGACAGACTTCTGTGGAGTCAGCATTTCAATCAGTAGTTGTTTGTCCTTTTAGCATGTATTGTGGTTATCACATATAAAACTACTCATGATACATTTGGAACTGAATGAAAAACACTACCCTCCATGCTTCGAATTAATGTTTTGTCACTTCTGACAGTGCAGATTATATCAAGTTTTCTACTGCTGTGTGCACATTTAGACAGGGTACACAGAGGCACGTGTGTGCAATTTTTGCTTGCATGTAAGCATGGACATATGGTAGGGTACTGTTGTACATTGGTGTGTATGAGTTATAAGTTGTAAATGCAGGAAACATATGTGGTGTGGATAGTTTCTGGACTGAATTTATTACTTCAAAACAACAACATTTACCTTCTAATCAGTATTGGCCCCTTCGAAGTAGCTTCCTTGGCATTACATACAGGGAACCCCTCAATTGTGCTACCATTCATGACATTCTGGGAAGTGCACTGTTTGAAACTCGGCAAGTTCATCCTGTAATTCTGCTTGAATTGTGGTGATGTCATCACATCTCCCGCCCTTTAATGCCATCTTGAGTTCTGGGAAAAAACTGAATTCACCGCAGCACTAAACCTGATCAGTATCAAGCATTTGGAAGGACAGTCATTTTTCTCCTTCCTCCACAGAAATTCATGCACAGACAAATCAGTAAGAGCAAGTGTGATGTTCTGGTATAGAAACCAATCCTCTGAGTTGTGCTTTTCAGGTCATTTGTCTTTTACAATGCTTTGAACTGACCCAGATGAAATTCCCAGCATTTAGCAACTTCACGAGTAGGTGTCAGCTGTTTTTGAGAGCAAGGTCCTTTACTGAATCTGCATTTTCATCTGTTTTGGTTATCTGTGGATGTCCTGAGCATTTATCATGTACATCAGAAGATACATAATTTTTGAACATGGAAAATCAAACGCTTGTATTATTTCCATTTTCTGCTTTCCAATAGCTACACACAACATTCTTATTGTGTCTGTAACATTTTTCTTTAGTTTAAAGCATTTTTATTACAGATGCACTGTTCTTTCAAATTAGCAATTTTCTAGGTATACCAGAATCTCGAATTGAACAGTACACAGTTGTACATTACTCAACAATTACACTTGCTACAGCCATATTCTAAGCAGGAAATGACTCTAGCAGACTGCTCTGTCTATGGGTAGTGGTGGAAATTTGTGTCAACAGTAGTAGTGTCATCTCATAGTTAGTCCAGAAACTATATTACCACACCTCATAAAAATTAGCTTGCGTAGTAATAAGTGTAAGAATGGAAAAGAAAATTTTCTCATTGTTTTACTGAATCACGTTTTTAAATGGAAAGCTGCGTTTATGTTTTGTAACCGTTTATACATGGCACTGTGCTTCACTTTAAGTCAGTGCATGTGCTGATCACACCTAGAAGTTAGTGGATATAACTTGATAGTGGAGAAGATGCAGTTGTATTTTAACGATTGAGAGATAAAACATATCTGTTTTATGTAAGGACTTAGTCTGTAGCACGCAGTAAACACACCCCTTCTCGGTTATAAAAACCAATCCATTAATGCTGTATAAAGCAAAAGTTGCTGTTTATTCTGAGATCCATATAAAACACATAAATTTAATGTGGGCACCACCTGGTGGTACGTGAAGTTACCACTAGGCTTTAAAAGGTTAAGGTTGTGTACAAAATGCATAGTATTAATAATAAGCTTATCTGAAACTTTAGTGTGAATATTTATTAAGCTGTTTTATTTATTTTAAGTAGCCCACTGCATGTTGTGACACAGTATGTAATTACAGTAGAGCTAAACTACTTTATGGGCTGGACAGGTCAGAATTGTTGCCCCTTAACTTGCCTTTGAGTGAAGCTTATCTGTTGTAGTAGACAAGGTAATGTGGCTTTGCAGTGTCAATTAATAAATTTTTATAGGTCTGACAAGGATTTAGGTGTGAAGTAATGCTATCTAGACCTATTATGAGGCATAAAAATTGTTTGTAGTGAATTAATTGTGTAATAATTGCAATCTTGTGGCTCTAGTCCGAGTTATTATCATGTGCTGAAATTGATAAATCTGTGTTTTTTAACACATTGCTCCTATCTTGTTGGTAAGTACGCAGTTTCATGCTGACTGCATTCATGAGTTTGGTAATGAAGTTCACATCCCTTTCAAAACAAGTGGTTAACTGGGAAATTTAAGTCTTGTGCTGTGTTATGCCTTGTCAACAGATAAATATGGACATTTTGGAGGAGCATTAGTACCTGCATGTGGAGGGCCAAGGCTGGTTTTGGACTGTTTGGCCTTGGGAACAAGGCATTGTACTTCTCCAAAATGTCAGTAACTAGTTAACACTCAACACATCGTAAAATACCAGAATACCTTGATGTTCCACCACATGACTGTTTTAGTGTTGTATCTTGCACGCAGCTGACGTGATGTCTCACTTCGTGTTTGAGAGATACATTTTTGATAACACATTTGCGTGTACCTTTAATACTTTTAATTGCAGGCATGCCAACCTCAGCAATGCTTTCAACTATGAGTAGCTCATTTTCAAGTCCAGCTAGAGCAGCAGGTAGTCTGCAACAGTCATCACCATTTTTGAACATACAGGCTCCCACAGAAGACCGCTATGCAGCACTGAAGGATTTGGATAGTTTGATGAAGACCCAGCAGGCTTCTACAGAGCCACAGTTCAGTGACTGGTCTACAGGTGTGTGTTGTAAAGATGCAGTTTGGATAAGACCGTAGTCTGTAGAACTGACATACTGAATATTGAAGTGCAGGAGAGAAACGTAAAGTTATTCTTATGCTAGCCGTGGGGACATGGGAGGGGACAGGTGTACCAATACTCTACACCTGTGGGAATAGTCCCGTCTATTAAATAGGAAGCTGGATGGTCCTCATGGCTGGTCTGGACATTTTCAAGAACAGAAAATTACCTAGCCTGTGCTGGGAATTTAACTCCGTTTCCTTCATCATCCAGCCCTTAGCCTAGTCACTGTGCCAAGATATGCAGTATATAGGCAGATCTACTGCCTTGAACTGATTCGAAAACTTCTGTTTTTTGTATACTTAAATTGCATCAGGTAGAGAAATACAAGAGAGTGATGCAGAGGGATTCACAGATGTGAGAAATTTTACTGGATTTTTAGAGGCATCATTTTAGACTATGACATTTCAAGGAACTTTGTTCTTACATTGCAGGATAAAACATGTAGCCTGCCTAGTTTGAACCCGGGGGGGGGGGTTGTCGGACATGGAGTGGAGCAGTAAAAGATTCTTCAAGTGCTAAAAATGTTGAAATATGAGACCATAAAATTTTGAAATAGAGACTACAGTGATAAGGGCATGTGTTTGACATGGATGATAGTAGGATGCTGAAAAGGCCATAAAGAATTAAGTTGGTGAATAAGTGATTGTACGGGATGAGAAGGATTGGGTGAAGGGACAAAGGAAACCCATACCATATGAAGAAATGTGTAACAGGTGTGGTACTCACCTTAATTATTTCAAAAGTGTTTGACTGAGAGAAAAAAAGTGTGATGGTCATAATAGAGTGTGATGTATTTTTCTCTTTGGCTTTTCTCCAAAACCTGTTATATGGTTGTATTTATCGGTTAGACTTGGGATGTGTGCAGAAATGCATGTATATTGTCTTATGAAGTGTCTCTTATTATTGTCAAAATTTAACCAAAACTGAAATATGTCAAACAGTTCAGTGTCAACTTCCATACAAATTCATTCCACAGTTCTTTGGTTGTGACTTTCAGGTAGACAGAGGTATGGTAATGGGTGTGTTTTTGCATTGGCTTGTTTTGAACACCCAAAAGGTGAGAGTATGGAAGAACTGGACACACATGCAAGACAGACACTTACTATGCAGGTACAGGAAAATGGAGTAGGCTTTTTCATAGATTGTCTTGCATAGTTTGCATATTTTGTTGCTTATTTTGACCATGTTAATATATATAGAGATTATAAACACATTTTCCGATGGTTTTAAACAATAATGTGGTGAAACTGTTGGCCAATGTTGTTGATAGTGCTGTATCTCATTCCTTAGTTACTTCATCAGCTGGGACATGGTCTGTTAATGGTCCAACTTCATCCCAATCTGCTTTTACTAATCCACAAGCTGGAGGATTTTTGGATACAGGGATGAGCAGTGCAGTCAACCCATTTACAGGTACCTAGAGAACATATATAATCTGAATAAATCTGATGTGAACCTGTTGTTTAGAAATTAGCCTTACAAACATTTAATTATTATTATCTTCTGTCATTTCTTAGGCACAAATGCTAACTCTTGGGTTTCTTCTGTGTCCAATGGTATACCTAATAGTTCAAATCCACCATCTGCATTTGGTGCAAATCCTTTCAGGGCAAGACCAGATCAACCTGGTTTTGGAATGAATTCTGGTAAGAAAGTGCCCTCACTTCTATCTGTAGTCCCCTGTTCCACACAGTTTCTAACAGCTTGGTGCTTGCAGGTTCCCTGTATAATGTTGTCTTATTTTTCTTAATTAATTTATCAGTCTTTCTGCTGGTTAATAACTAAGTTATTGTGGCAGAGTAACACCTCATCACAATTCGTACTGAAGCTCGCACTGTTTTATATTCTGTCATGGTAATGGAATACAAAGTTTTCTTGGTACAGTCACTGTCTGAGTTGTATTCTAACAGTAAGACGGTGTTAAACACATATTGCAGCCAACTTTAATTAACCTCCTGTTATTCTTAGCACATCACTTTTAGTGTGTAGAAGCATTTTGGTTTTCCCTCTTGTCTCTTTCTAATATGTGTTGGGGTGGATGACTAATTCTGTAATTCATTGATGGCTGTTACAATGTGCAGAGTCGTCATTGCTGTTACATATTGGCTGCATTTTCCCACGTGTTTTTCTGTATATATTAATAATATCTTGTCTGAAACTTGTAACGTGATGGCATACAGCCAGACTGACTATGTTGAGGAGAGGAGTATAATAATTTGACAAATGTACTTAGTAGTACTGAAGTGTCACCATGAAGAGTAAAAGATGGGCAGTGTGCTTGCTAACCTAGACCAATATTAAATGGGAGAACTTTTATGAAAGTAGTGAGTTGAAGTTTGTAATGTGCATTGGATGAAAACAATGGTGAGATTTAACATTTTGGACCTTTGCTTTTGCATTAGTTTGGGTTCAGTTTCGCAGTTAGTTCGTTAGTTTGTTGCAAGATTAAAAGCTGTAGTAATCTTAATGGTGTGGTAGTATTCAGTTTGGCACCAAGTTAAGGCAAAATGTTACACTTATGTTGAATGTGGCAGTAATGTTCTTAACGGCAATTGTCGCAGGCCCTTCTAGGCAGTGAATGTTGCATTAGAAGTGTAGTGCATCATCATCTCCTCCTCCTCCTCCTCGTCATCGTCATTATCATTATTGTTTGGTGGTGGTGGTGGTGGTGCTGGTGCTGTTGCTGCCACACTCACCACTGCCAGTGTTGTCAAACTACTTTTTAGGTATTCCATGTGAAGTGAAAAGAGAGTGCATTATATTCATACCATTATCTATCGGTCTGGCTGTGACCTAGTATCAGAGACTAATTTGTATATTAGATTTTAATGAAATTCAGTGTAGGAATTCTTTGGAAACTGTTGTTGAGCAAGTGTGAATTTTGTAAAAATCAGCACAGTGACAGATATACTTTATATTTTTTTAATGATTATGCTTTACTTTGGGGCATAAATTTATTTCTGCCCCATAATTTCCACATTTTTTAACAATTTTATTAAAATTTCATTAGAAGAACTCCACATAATGCCATTGAGCAGGTGTGACTTCATGAAAATCGATTGGTGAAAAGCATACTTCATGGGCTTAAATGAAATTTTATCCATGTTTCTTTCTCCCCTTTTTTTTCTTTGTTTTTAACTCTTTTGGAGACACATTTTGGTATAGAAGATTTGTACATTGAGTAGTTATGAATTCTATGAAAATTGGTGCAGTGAAAGCCATGCTGTACTTGTTATGAGTAAAATTTTGCCCGCATTTTTTACATTTCTGTCTGAGTCAGCATTTGGTACAGGAGATACGCACAAAAATATATTGAATGTGAGTTGTATAAAATTCATTACACTGAAAACTGTACTTTACGTAGGGGCATGCATGAACTGTTA
>Ga0123354_10006543_pt1 | contig 17324 bp, 11 predicted proteins | sample TergutLab28metaG_2_FD_97872 | JGI IMG/M metagenome (GOLD analysis project Ga0123354, IMG submission 97872) | Labiotermes labralis P4 segment gut microbial communities from Petit-Saut dam, French Guiana - Lab288 P4 | ecosystem: Host-associated > Arthropoda: Insects > Digestive system > Gut ...
CCAACAGACAATCCCGCTACATAACACCAGCACGCCTCAAGTCAGCCTACACAACGCAACAAGTAGTCGCAAGCTCCTGAAGATGGACGTATTAACGTCTGAAACATGTTGAGCAGTAGATAACAAAGCAAGTGTCATCTAGTTGGTCAACCTTTATTCACCCACATCGTTTTCTTCGAATTGCTGACTGAAGCTGGTACCGAATCATGCCACTGTACCTTTCACTGTTCACGAAAATGAAGGTATCACGGGCTGTTCCACTCTACGAATTATAAACAATTTTGCTGGTGTTCATTTGCGTAACCTCTGTACAATACACAATCAAGCATCTCAGAGTTCGAGTGACTGAGACAGGGTAAACTGCTTAAACTACCAATTACAGTCGACCACGTACAGCATGACCTCCTAAACACTGTATCCTTTACCTGAACTGCTCTACTACGAAGTCGTAAGGGCTGGTGTTTATGTGCAGAAGCTAAGAATGTAAAGCAGGGATCGCATGACGTCCAGATATACCAGTATTAATCTGTTTTGATGAAGACGCACGGGGCTGAAGTCACGCGCAGGGCGAGTTGTGGAGATGCATGGGGTTAGATAACACAGCACGACAGACCGACGCTTGCAATTACTCAACCACAAAATGAACAAACGTCGCCTACATTAGCACACCCAAGCGTGTTGAATATCACGAATATGATTCACCAATGAACTCGCAGTGTGACTAATACAATAAGCACACCTTCCATACGACACTGACTCCTCAGCCGCAGCGAAGCATCCTGTTATATCAGACATTCCTATTAGAAAGTTTGCTGACTTTGCAGCAGTGTAGTTGAGATACCCGTACTTCTGGGATATGCCATGGCGTCTCTAGGTAATTGGTTCCCGACGTGTCTCAAAACGTCGGGAACCAATTTACCACTGACGCGGTCATATCCCAGAAGTGCGGATACCAAGGTTACTTGCCGTAACTTCTTTGCTGTGTTTTCGGAGTACACTCCATGGACGGTAAATGGAGATTAAACTGCAGTTTACTTCTTCATCAGTCACGTGACCCACTATAGTTGCAAAAAAATCCAACATTAGGTCCTCTAGCTACCGTAACTTTTAATACATACTATTATTTGGATAACGAGTTAATACATTCCCCTTACGATCACCGTCCTGTCTGTTCTGTTTCTTCATTACTGAAGTCCAACAACCTACCTGACACTCCAAACAATAAATTGTTGCAAGTCAAATTACTCCCGTTTGTCTTCCTGCAGCTCCTGCGCCTCCATCCTTTTCGTACCTTTAGCTTCATTCCTTTCCTACATTGTTTTACATTCCTTTAATTTGTACGTTGTATAGTCATTCCTCCCCCTATTCCTTCCTTCATCTCCTTCACGCCAAATTTCAAACACGTGTATTTGGAACTGTGCCAGCAGTGCAGAACAATCATTTTCAAGATTAATGTCTGCAAGTAATCTAGCGATATTGAATCCATCCAGCAGAAAGTATTCATTATTACGTGTCATTCGAATGAAGGGGCAGAATGACGTTTTTGTTTCGGGGAGAGGTGGAGGAATGGGGAGAGTTAGGAAACAGCTGCGTTAAAATCCAACTACCAACTTAATCATTTACAGGAGAAGTTTTAAACGCGAACCTGCACAGGGGTTTCAACACAGGACAGAGCTAGAGGGCTTATTGCCAATTGCACAAAGCGTTGCTCCTCATCGAAACGCATTGATTAGCAAATAATCCGTTGTAATCGAATAATCAATCAGTCAATCAATCAACCGGTCACGATTGGTATTTGTGGAGCTACTTCAACACAGAACATCCGAATAGGCGGACTATCGAATTATGTGGGGAGACAGCCAGTAATGCTAACAGGCTCGCTCTGCGGTAAAAACCACAATATGCATTTTACAGTAAAGCAGTTGGAATCTCGCACAATACTCTTGCTGTCCTCTTATGTGGGTGTCGGGATACAAATCCCAATAAGGACAAAGTTTTCTTTTAGAACTCCTCATTGCATTTCCTGGCGTAATTGTTCCTATATCCAACACGGGGGGCCGTAACAACCAGAAAAAGTGTCGTACACCCGCACATCCGAACCTGGTATGACAAGACCAGAAACTTCCCGCACTGTCACTTGTAAGACACTTATGGCGATTCGATCGCATCAGACTTAAAATTTATTTCACTGTATTCAGGACGGGTGTTTTATAACAATACGACCTGAACTCACACTGAGCCACAAAGGGGCGATACAGACTTGCTGTCAGGTTGCGACAGTTTCTTCCACAGAGCACAAACATCAGAATAACTACCCGAGGATTCGATCCATTCAAAGTCGACACGCGCATAAGCGATCGATGTGCAGCAGTTGTCTCTTAGCAACCTAGCGATCAACAAAGGCAAAACCCCAGAAACGACCAGACAACTGCGCTCTTATTTCAACCACGGGTTGTCAAAATGCTGGCGGAAGGAATATAACAATAAAAGCGAAGAATGAAAATAGGAGGGGGGAAATTAAGCAAATGGACAAAGGAACAAAAAGAAAAGCGTCATTCACACTACTTCCGGAGGGAGGGTATAAAAGTGCCCAGCGGACCCCACAGCCTTTCTTAAACTGCTGTTCTAAACACACAGCCCTCACGTGTGAGGCCAACAGCACTCAATTGTTTTCCGAAAAGGGAGCTAGGCCAAGAGAGAAGTGTTATAATTTATGGAAGGATTGTGGTCAGAGTAGTTGGCCATTACGGGGTGCATGGATTAGGGGAGAAATTAATCGTGGTTAATAGTTGCATGGAGCGATACATTTGCCTGGAAGCTAATCTGCCCATAATTCCTATCGCCAGAGCAAAGAAACAACGAGGCGGTGTTGGTTAGGCGGGCCATGCTGGAAAAGCTTTCTGTGTGGGATTCTAGTTCTACCAGCCGTACAAATTTGCCGAACAACACGGAAAGAAACAAGCATCCCGTCTCATAACCATGACTCTCTTTTGGAAGACAAGGCGTTCAATGGCATTTCACATCACTTGAGAGAGCACTCCATTTTCGAAATTTTTAATATCCTGTCAATGTGAAAACTTCGAATTTGTAAACCTTCAGTGTGGGTGTGTGTGTGTGTGTGTGTGTGTGTGTGTGTGTGTGGGTGTGTGTGTACACACACAAATTTCGGACATAATCATCCACATTTAGTGCTATGTCCGATATTAGAAACAAACGAATCGTTTTAGATATGTACAAAATTTAGGATTATAGAACATCGAAGACACATCTACAAATTTTGCGCTAAATAAAAAACAAATGTTGGGCGAAATTGTGGCACATCCAAAAAAAACTTCGAAATTTGGAATCTGCAAAAGCCGTTATTATGAAATGTAATGAGTTGCATAATTATCTCGTCAAAATTTATGCTGATCATCCTACATAGAATAAAATGCACGCAGCAATATGGAGGTATATATTATCGTTTTCACACACGAAAAAGCATACTGTATCGACTGGACTGATACCAGGAATCCTCGCACTGATTTCTTTCTTGTACACAGCCTGGGGAGAAAATCTTTCCCAGCGCTTTGGACTGAACATAGAAAAATTATATGGTTTAAATTTCGGCGTCACAGATTCCTCCTAAGCACCACATTCACGCCCCAAACCCGAACCAAGTTCGTTTCAATTTGTGCCTCCTTCCTACACAACGGCAGAATTTCAGCAGTTCCCGATTACTATGCCTGGAAGGCTGCACAACCCTAGGGATCGTAGCCTTATCATGTCTCTTAGCGTCAGGCAATGTGGTAATAAGTGAAGCACGAGAAAATAAATTGAGAAGTAAAGGCGAACTACAAATTAAATAGAAGCAAAATCAGATAAACAACCATTAGACAGGAAAATGAGAAAAGCAGCGAAGACAAAAAAGAGAAAGACATAAAAGGAAGCGTAGGAAGGGGAGCCTGTATAACAGAAGAAAAATGACAAACGGAAGAGGAAAGACAAAATGGAGGTAGGAAGTAGCACTTACATGAAAGAGGAACAGAAGGAAAATATGGGACGAAAATTTAGAAACAAGAGGCGAAATAATGTATTAGGAAGAGAATGAGAAGCAGCTTAAAATAAAGAAGGGGGCTATTCATACAGTGAATAAGAAGTGAGGATGAAAAGAATTAAGATCAGACAGAGGACAACAAAAAATAAAATTTTTTTGCACAACACATCGACATAATCAGCGGACACGAGAAGCTGACGTATCCCATTCAGTCTCAGACCCTCCTATGACCGCAATAAAAAAAAACACAAAAACAAATTAGAACAGCCTGTCTTCCGGTCCAAGTTCGAACCGCAGAGAAAGCAATACACTACGAAGCTGTACTTTGCGTGGATAAAGCAGAGGTTATAACACGCGGATATCGACCGAAGTGAAAGCAACCCTACAATTCCCCGAGCTGACCACCAATATCAAATTTGTGGCTAGTTTCGGAGATCAAACAAGTTCATTGCAGTACACGACCTCCATATAATTCGCTGCTTTATGCTCTTCGCGCAAAGAACGTAGGATAGGCGAGTATACTTTCTACTGGTAACGAACTGCTAGTTGCAAATGGTTGCGGCACAGCGCCCTCAAAAGAAACACGTATTTCTCGCATGCAAATCGCATACATTAACATAGTAAAAAGATCTCAAAATCAGACACCACATATCCACTGTAGAAGAACACGCTTGCAGTCCGCGTCACCAAATGTTGTCTCAACAACGTGCTGTTCACGGACATGGCCGTGCAGGCGGAAAATAAACACGTCGCTACACTTCCTTAATTGATTGTTATCAGCATTATTCACCTGCTCCTTTTTTATCCTTGTCTGGCCCCACCTTCTGTCCTAACTACTACTCTTTTCTTTGTACCCCACCGTCTGTCTTCTCTTTCTTTCCTCCTCCTTCGCCTCCTCCTCCTCCTCCTACCCCTCTCCTTCTTCTTCTTCTTCTTCCACTCTCCTCCTAGTTTCTTCTCTTTTCCTCCATATTTTCCTTACATCTTATTCCTTTTACTTATATTTCTTCAGTTCCTCGTACACCTTACTGTTTTGCTCTTTAGTCGTCTACCAACACCTCTATTTTCTTCTTATCTCACTTATTCTCATTCTGTTCTCCTACTGTCATCCTCGTACAAAATTTAAAAAAAAAAAGTTCCTTCACCGACCATCCGAGCGTTATGCCGCGCACTAACAACTCCCGCACATTCATAATAGAGAAAATGGAAACCAACGTCACTTTGCATACTAAAGACGAAGAGGATCAGTACAAAGAAAGAGTATCCTATGAATTCAGTTTGCGAGCCCCTTTCCACATCTCCTATACGATGTCTGAGGTAATACCACCACCATATTTACCCCGATAGACTCACTTTATTTTCCTCCGACAGTTTTTCTTCTGCAAAGTTACACAGATACATAAAAGTGATAAAACTTCTTATAGTCTAAGAAAACAGAAAGAGCTTATACCTTGCCTAATCAGTGTACATGGCACAGTACTTAAACTATAAAAATCGTCTCCCCGCCCCCTCCGACCCGGTCTAATAATACAAGCGCAAATGTTGCATATCCGCCATCCTACTGTAACATCCTCTCCTACACCAACCATCTACAAATGGAGGTTTTGCTAATTCCTTGTCAAAATTTCTGATCACGCTGCGTAAAAAAAAAAAATTCCTTCTCCTTGCTCCGCGAACATGACAACTGAACAAAACACTGTTACAGGGTTTTTAAGCTTTCTAAACCCACTTATATAACAATCCTCGCAGATTCCTAGGAATTGGACAGGCAGACGCGCACTGAAAAGTAAAGTTCACTTTATAATTTGGAATAAAAAATCACAAAATAATTCCGTAAGAAGCCGTAAAAATACCGAACTGATCTAATAACTATTAGGACTGAACATTACACATTTCACACAACACGTTTCCGAAATCACCCGAAGCAGAAACCTTCTGCCAAAGAGAGACAGTGACATTTGGGGCTCATTCTCTGTGCTGTAGTTTGTCAGCCCAAATGCATTACGCTTTTTAACATCAACTAATAACAGTGCACATAAAGAATTTGTCTGCGGCACACAATGATTATTCAGTTGAAGACGGTATTCCCTTTTTATGGAAGCCAAAATTTCGTAACTGTTATAACACCGGTAGCTGTGCCCAATTTTAAGCAAATTCAGTCACGTTTACACCCACAGAAAACATTTCCGGAAGATCTGTTTTCCCCGACGGTAAATTGGCCGGGTCGTGAAGCTTACTACTCGCAACGACCTACTGCCGACGTAATGAATCCACAGCGCTATGCCTCCATTCGCCCACACGTCTTCATAGTGCTGTACTTAACAATCGGCACACTTTTATCTTGTACGACTCTATCCAAGTGAACGCGTAAAGTTTTAACGTTCAGATGTTCCACATTTCCTGTTACCTTTGATACACAAACTACACACACACACACAAAACAATGCAACGTCACGAGTAGGCTCCGTAAAGCATCCATTACGCAATGTCATAACTTGTCTTGTTACACATACTTCCCTTCAGAACCAAACTTTCCCCTAGTCTTAAAGCTTCTAAGGCAAACTGACACAAGTCTATGAGAGGTCGTCTTCAAATACCAACAGGTACAGCTAACATAAGCTGCCTGTTGACTATTATGTTTACAAGAGCTGTGATCGGCATGTAAATGGAGGGGCAATAATTTTAGTTACGTCATGAGAAACAAACTGGCGCAAGTTAATTCTGTATAAAAAGTCGCCTTGATAACAGGGATCAAGGGCAAAATATCAACGAAAAGTACTGAACATTTAGAAAGTTTCGAAGTTTTCTCTGCGGTAAAGATGCGGCTAGACTGTTTGAACAAACTGGCAGTTCGGTGAGAAGAGGTCTTCCTTGTGCAGATCACTTTAAGTGTCTGTCTACGTCTAAGGCTTGGGTGGGTATTGAACGACCGAATTAGGGCGCACGTCACACTTCATTATTACCTACAACGATATGGTGAAACATTTCCGATGAGCATGTCATATCGACGCTTGCAAATAAACTTATTACGTAACGATTTGTAATTGACATTTTGTCCCAGAGACCTGTCCCAGAAGCGTGTGACACGTCATGATATGGAATTAATAATCTGTGAACCCCAGTTGCACTGATACCTTATGCGCTGTATATTGGTAACTGGGCACCAACCTTTCGGGACAGCCTCTCAGTCCCATTTGCAAAGGTCCAGCAGTCCAAAACTCATTAACCCTTACAGATGAGACCGACATGTTGTACCAGAACGTGTACTTCTTGACTCCTGAAGACAAAACCGGTAAGCTGTCCCAAAACGTCGATATTCAGTTACAAGCCCACAGTACATAAGAGCTCAGAAGAGCGAAGAATTCAACTACACCGCGAGGGAAGCCCCATACCTCGCAAACCCAATGTCATTGACACCCGCATCTCGGTCCGAAACGACGGGAAAGAAGGAGAAAAACGCAAGGGACAAGAGGTAAAAAGGAATAAAGGAAGCAAAGTTGTAGAGAGATTCACTGATTGGATGGATGGTGTAAGTGACTGACTGAATGACTGATCTTTTATTTCGGCTTCCTGCGCGATTTCACAGCGCCGGCAGTGTCGCAGACTATACGTACAGCATCGATGGACGGACGATTGGCAAACGGTGAGGTGGAAGTGATTTGTAACGGTCTGGTTGTAACAAAAGCGAAACAATATCCGGGCACTCTCCTGGAGACTGAGGAGTATCACGACAGAACCTCATCAGGATGGCCGGAATTTCGGGCACCTAACGAACACAGCCCTAGAAACTTACGCTACATCAACCAGTTCGATGATTGGCCCATTAGATCATCCAATCACTCGTTCTTGGGTTAACTGACTGCGTCTTTTCAAAAACATGGTTCAGGTAGTATAGAATGGCACGACACGAGTGGTATGAACGTGGGTCATGGCTGGTCTTAATCTGCAACAGCATCTTCACGAAAAGATTGATGAAGAGCGCAAAATTATCACTCGGGACAGTCGACATCCGAGCCGAGAATGGAAACCACAACTTCCCGACAATGAGGCAGTATTAATCACTAGGAAGTTAAGAGTACGTCTGGAGACGGTAACAAGACAAGCAACGTACACATAACGTAAAAATGAGGCGCGTTCGCGTAACCACTGTTTTCGTGGAAAAGTAATAGGTATTACAAATTCCGAGCGTGTCTCTGCAGCCTTAGTTGTCCAGAATCCAAAGCGCAAGCGCCTTATTATACTGTCATCTGTCGCCTGTCTGATTCTACCATATTTTTCCACACTGTCTCACAAACGTCACAACTTTCGGAAAAAATTCAGGGACCATAAAATGCGTCTTTAATTTTCTCTACAATTTTTTTTCTAAAACATTTCTCACTCTGCGAAGAATTCAGAGAGATAATATCATAATTGTACACAGATATACATGTAAAGTACACGAGAGATTTTCGGGAAAATTTTCAAATACCAAATTTCACGAAAATCCTTCCAACGGGAGCCGAGTTGTTCCATACGGACCGACGAACAGGCAGATATGATGAAGCTGATAGTCATTTTTTCGTAATCTAACTAGTGCGCTAAAAAATAAAATATAATGCACACACGTGGATAAAATAAAGTGTGCTTACCCAAGTTTGTGTTGTAAAAGGGCGACTGGCACACACTATGCATGCCATTCGGAAAGCAGGCCGGTGAAAATCCTGTTGCTTCGTCCAAGCCTTACATCTGAGACGATGTTAAGAACAACCGACAGAAAAAAGTTCCACGGTTCTTACAGCAGTGAGCAGAAACATACCTGAAAAATAAAAACAAATAAGGTCAGATCCGGAACTCCATGCACGTATGCATGACGTCCACAGCCAGTTAAAATATGGGTCCTGGCTCTTTGGCTTCGATGAGAAATTAAATATGGTGCTTGCTTTCAGATACCCGTCACCATATGCATATGCAGTCAATGTGAACTGACGCTTCATTAAAATCACTGACTATGACGGTACACCTATCACAGAAAGACAATTGAAACAGGCTGTCGGGGATAGCTTCCATATTGTGAAATTTCAAAACGCATTCTGAAAGCGCCAATGCTGCAGTTGCACGATACTAAGTTTTTACTTTCCCATCAGATGACACTACATTATGGACAGTGACAACACTTGAATAGTGACAGATTAATCTGTGGATTAAACCAAAATGCTGACCGCAACCAAAAAAAAAACCTATTTTTTGTATAATTTAAAATGTTTCCAACAGATATTTTTGTCAGTTTAACTCAGTTCTACATAGAAAGCACGATTTTATATTAGTGTATATGAGAACATATTTACTGTACATAAGCGTTTCACATGACTGAGCGTTTTTGTAAAATGATGTTAATTATTACGTGTAATATGAACGTATTTACGCAAATGATCTTTAGGTGAGTCATCCACGTTGTGTTTGATTTTGTGCAAATAAGGAATAAGTTTTAGTAAGTCAAAACACAACTCGTATTGTTTGTATTTTTATTTCATGAAATAAAAATACAAACAATACTAGTTGTGTTTTGACTTACTAAAACTTATTCCTTATTTGTATTTACGCAAACTTCAAACACAAAAACCTTAACTACAGTATGGTAACAGTACTTGCGAAACTGCGTACGTAACCCTACCCCTCTGCAAAACAGTAACCCAAAAGAAAGTACAATTTCAACAAACAACGGAAAATTTTCAACAAACAAATAGACGTTGCGAAATTTAAGCGAAGTCAACGAGTGACAAGCAGTAAGGTATAATAATAATAATAATAATTATTATTATTATTATTATTATTATTATTATTTAACTGCAATTGGGTTGTCACCCGGTGGCAGTGGTTATTTTACATGTATGCAAAACATGAAGCTGGTTACTACTAGATTTAAGTCGGGAGGGCTAAATGAGAAGCATGTAGTGGCAACTTGGAATTTTGGGAACCATCTCAGCATTTGCTTATAGACGCAGGGAAACCAAGAAAAACCTGTGTCGAGGTGGCCGGTCGCAGGACCTTCCGAATACTGACTTCTAGCCAGCAGTCCGGCATCTAAAGTAACAACAGCAATACACACGTAGTACAACAAGTACGAACACATTAGATTACAACAATACACACAACTACAACAATACACACAAGATAACTAAACAACAATTCCCACAAGACAACTTAAAATAAAACATGTACGGAAGGTAAAAAACACCAAGGTAGAACTGCGTATAGTTTCTAGTATTATAGTATTTACTGAACCTTCTAATGTACTAGACAACATCGTCACGTGCATAATTATACCATAACTGTTCCTGACATCCACGCTACACGTATCGACACCGCACTGCCGTCATGAGGATACAGTCTGCACAACACATTAATTGTATACATTAAAACTGGGAAAGCCTAGCAATCTAAAAAAAAAAAAGGGCCGGTATAGCTCAGTCGGTATAGCGACTCGCTATGGGCTGGAAGATCCGGGGATCGAGTCCCGGTGGGGGCGAGATTTTTCGCACCGTCCAGACCAACCCTGTGGTCCACCCAGCCTCCTGTACAATGGGTACAGGGTCTTTCCCGGGGGTAAAGCGGCCGGGGCGTGGCGTTGACAACGCACCCCCATCGAGCACCACGGTTGAAGGAAGAGTACAGCTATGCATCTACTTCCCATCTGGGCTGTCGTGGCCTATTCTGGGGCGAAGTTTTACCTTTACCTTTAGCAATCTAAAATTACATAAAATAATCATAGTTTTTTAGAAAAGATAATAAAATTAAAATCCTCCTGCAGCAGTGACTTAACTCGCGGTATACTATAATATATAAACAGCCAACTTCTTCTTCTTCTTCTATTGACTCTACAACCCTGGGTGGGTCTTGTCTGTTCGACAATTCTATTCCACACTTGTCTACCCTCAATCTTCAACCTCCAGCCAGTAATTTTCATCCTTCTTAGATCTTCTTCCACCTGGTCCATCCACCTTAACCTGGGTCTCCCTACTGGTCTTGTTTTATATGACAAACAGCCAACTAGATGCAACAATAATAATTTTATTAACAATTTTAACCAGCTCAATATGTTTCGGGCGATAATTTCGTCCATCCTCAGGAGCACTAGACTGTATTTACAGCTTGTGGTATAATGAAACGATGATGGTGCCTTTACGACAAGCTGTAAACACAGTCTGGTGCTCTTGAGTATGGGCGAAATTATCGCCCGAAACATGTTGAGCTGATTGAAATTACTAATAAATTGTTATTTTTGCATCTAGTTGATTGTTTATATTATTGTATCACAGATGCACGGTCACACCAACATCAAATCGCTGTATACTGTCTTTGTATAATTCTGTTGTCCGTCTTGTAAAGGTTTTGTCCTTGCTGGATGGAATAGCCCACATTATTTTGCTGTGTTGATAACTGGTTTTATTTGACTCATTCACGTTGCTGCTGTTTCCGTGGTTGCCAGTTTATCGGTCTGCTTCTTCTTTTGTCTTCTTTGTCTTGGTATGATCATGTCACTTGCTTGTGTTGTACCAGGGTAAAGATGTGGGTATTAGAGTCATTACTGTACAAAACTTGGAACAAGCTTCTGTTTCACGGAGTTCACTTAATATAATCTTTGCATTCAATGATACCAAAAAGAATGCCAAGAAATGTGTAACGGGAAGCTTGTGTCGATTTTCCACTAAGATTAACTCTCCCTGTTGGTTTTCTGAACCCCGCACATCGCGTCTCATCCATTACAAATCCTCCTTATAAATATTCTACCAGATTCTTCCGATTTATGTTCGCAATTGTTTTATTGTTGCTTTCAATTGTTCCGCTTTAGACTGAACACCCACCCCATCCCGTTGAGTTTTTCTACCTGTGCTCTAACTCCAGTTAAAAATTCTGATATCATGCAACACCCTCTAACATCCCAAAATACCTCAATTTTGAACGTCAAGTTAAACCCATGTTTAACCACAGGCACACAACACACAAATGGATTCCATCGCGGAGTTCCAAGACCGCAATAATCTGCTCGTTAGTTTTTCGTCCCACAATTGGCTTGATGTAATTATGGTTCAGTGAATACTGTTTTTTTTTAAAAAAAAGGCCGCAAAGTACTGGATTATAAGAGAGTCGAATGCTAAGATTATTGAAGGCAATCATGGCTCTGGTATTAGAGGGACTTTGGAAAACCACAACTGCAGTCAGGAAAGCCAACGTCCGACATGAGATTTGAAGCCGAGACCTATAGAAAATGATTAAAGAGCAGAAAATCCAAATTTCTGATGGTGTCGACGACCTCCTACGTAGACAAAAACACGACAATGAGGGCCTACGTTGTTTATTTACTGTTCCCACACCACCTGGTGGTTCTATACATTTCCACAGCAACTGAGTTCAACACTGGCGTTGTCTGACCCATATTAACTGACCTGCAAGGCGTTGTCTTCCGTTAATGGCAGTAACACTATCTGTCTGAAACTACAACAACGGATTCCCTGAAGATATACCAGAATAACGTCCTCTGAAGACGAAAGTACAACCAGGCCGCGAAATGTAAACACACTGTCCCGTCCAGTGGTCAAACACTGGCTTCATACCGGGGTGTTACAGGATTCCACTCTCAGCCTGGAGACAGAACTTTTATTAGGATTTCCGTGTTTTACCTCAGTTACTCCACGCAAATGTCCGAATAGTAGGTTACATTAAATTAAGCCAGGGCCGCTTCCTTTCACATCCTTTCGGATTCATCTTTCACAGATGTTCGTATCATTCAACACCATGTTGCCAGACTTCGTGACAGACTCGTTCAATAATACACGACCTAATCTGGCGTTCAACGTAAATCACATCAACCCATTTACCGCCACAAGGGAGCCCTACGGTAAGTAGTCTAAATACTGTAACCGGTCAGCCAATACACCACCGGACATTTCCCGGCTTGCTACGTAAATTTGTGACACCTGACATTTCGCAATATATAAAATTATTCTCAGAGTACAACCAACAAGATCAAGATGCAACTTTTCTCAATATCTGTTCCTCTAAGACGCTCTACATGTTTCAGACGGTTTTTCAGTCCCATCATCAGGAGCTCAAAACTGCACATACAGCGTCAGGTATTCGTCAGACCGTTACCGCAACCTGCTACTAGCCGGCCAGCCTAGCAGCAGGTAGCAGTAACGGTCTGACAAATACCTGACGCTGTATGTGCAGTTTGAGCTCCTGATGATGGACGGAAAACCCGTCTGAAACATGTAGAGCGTCTTACAGAAATAAATAAATTGAGAAATGTCGCGTCTTGTTGGTTGTACTCTTAGAATATATCAGTGGTGCACGGACATATCAATGTTAAATTTAAAAATATACAAAATTAATTTTGTTCCATAACAGAACATGCAAACTATATGAACCGAGGGAATGAAGCAAGATCTTTTTAACAGGGCCACATTACTTCGTCCTCCCGCTTCCCCGTTCCACCTGAAGACAGACACAAATCCGGCTCCCATAGCAGTGCATCTTCTACGAAGCCTCGGACTATGGGCAATGCACATAATTTCAGTCGCGACACATAAAGAGCTGTTGGTATTGCTTGTAGACCGAAGGTATGTATTTCTATTTTGTTCTCGGTTACATTGGCGCTGTTTGAGCCAAATGTGGTAACGTTTGAACAACAATGGGAGAAATGACTTCGCCCGGGTCAGCTCCGGACGGTCGTGGGCTATCAGACGCCCGATAAATGATCCCAACATCATACCATACTCACTGCCTAACTCTTTCACATTTGCTCTAATTTTGTACCGCACGTTTTGAGGATTAAAACTTTCTATAGATATGTGTGCATGTATCTGTGGTGACAAGACACAATAAACATTATTGCCAGCACGGTGATTCATAGTGTCAACAACAGCAGACATGTATCGTTACCATAAATCGCAACCAGATTAATCCTGTAGAATCCGATACAGTCTACACGTAGGCCCACATTTCCAGCACCACAAGCTCAGCGGACACAATTACAATTTCTCGTGAAGGAACGCAACTCGCAGGCTACAGGCAGTCCAGCGGGCGGTTTACAATACACGATACGTCGTTTTATGCGTTAAATGTAGGTTACCTTGGAAAACGTAGCAACAGGCAAAAAATCTTTTATATTTATATGCAAAGCTACATGATGCGAGTTTTGAGGTATTCGTGGCAGTATTCCTGGGGATCCCTTCTTGCTGGATATAACGACATCGCCCACAGAAACATCCTCCATAGCAAATGTGTTTCAGAACGTAACGGGTAGGCATACAGACAATATATAACCTCCATATTAAACGTTCATTTTATGTTTCGTGCTAGGAGATTATGAAAAGCCTACATGGTCAAAGGTGTAAGAGAACAGTCATAGGTGCGTAAATGGCTTTACACTTCGTCCGACTTTACTTCACCTGAAAAGGCAAAAAGGCCAGGGTTTTCCACCGGATGAGTGGCCTGATAAACCACGACGTCATTATGGGTAAAGCAAACAAACAAACAAACAAACAAACAGCTCCACCAGCAACTGCACCTCTACTCTACAGTCGACAGCTCTTGTATTTACTATCTTAGACAGCGGTGCACAAATTCAAGGGGCCAGGTCGCCACGGCGAATGAATTTTTTACGTTGGCACTTAATATCTATAGCTCCTAAGAATGGAACTTTCTTCATGCCTAAAATCAGGAGGTGGCTCCTAGATTTTTCGGAAAATTTATGCACCCCTAATCTTACATCTCTCGTTAAAATAAATTCTGCGTAAAATGTTTGTTTCTTTGCTAAATAAATGGCTCTCACGGCACCCCAGCCTTTGTAGAGTCGAAAGATGTGGCTACTGATGAACAGTGAATTCGAAATGGCTTGGCAAACTCGAGCATTCTCTAATGTGAAGTAACAAGCCCGCAATCGCCCGGAGGGATTGAAGAATACCAAGAGAAACCTGTCAGGAAATAGTGGTCCCGATCGAGATCCGAACCTGATACCTGCACCGTACAACACAGACGCGTTAGTGCTAGAGATTGCTTTCTCGCTCGGACGTCCAATTTTAATAAACTATCACAGTATTTGCTTAGAGCAGTGTTTCCCAACCAGAGTTCCACACAGGGTCAGGGGTTCAGAGATTACTCGCAGAATAAAAATATAAAAAAAACTCACACACCGCGAAAAATACCTAGCGCATGTTTTAGTCCGGCAATTGGCAATACTGGCATAAACCACGTGCGTTTCTACCTGCCTATTTTTTCTTTTTCGTTTTTCTTTTCTTTCTTCCGTTTTTGCAGTAAGGCGTTCCGTGGGATAAGAAAAGTTATTGTAGCGGTTCCTGCAGGGGAAAAAATTGGCGGAAAACACTTGCTCGGGGACACTAAGACAACCATCTCACATTCACACACACCAGGAAACCCCGTCTTCTCGGCAGGAATTCAAACCCGAGACCACAGCTGCACTCGACGTGAGGGAGTAGAATTTTAAACAGCTGCAACGTCAACGTGTTAATCATCATAAAATAAGTATTACTTGCATAGGCCCAGGAAAGCGTCACGGCATGCTGCACAGTTACAGTATCTGAGATAGAACATTGAGGTCTATTGTTTTACTGCCGTCAGAATGACAGAGACAATAGTGAAATGTGAATCGGCGTGAAGGCATTGGCTCTTTGTGAGGTTACGTGCACATTGTATCGTCAAGCCATTAGCATCATCCTGCTTCTATAATAATTCCGTTCCTGTAATACATCCTACACTAAATCCGGCTTTATCAATAAATTCTGTAGACAAATTATGACGTGTGAATTATAGCACTAGCAAGGTGCAGGTGCAGTAAACTACAATACATCCAATAATAAAGCATACCTGAACATCAAAATTAACGTGAACAGCAATTACTAGATTTAATCAGTTTTCCATAAAAACAAGGTGAAATTTTATGTTGGATGAGGCACTGTTTACTCCTCAAGAAGAACCCTGTTCCCTGGTGTTGGATAGTTATACAGAAAAGACTGAAAAAAGCCACAAAATCCCGATTTAGAAGATTCGTAGTGTCATCGTCTCAGATTCGAGCGGGACATTTCCTAGAATTTTATTCCAACTCTGACAATATGTTACACCGCAACGTGAAACTGAATGAAGTCTGAATGAGACTAACTTCCATGGAAAGCTAACGAAATAGGAAAGTGGTGTTAACAATAATCCGTCAGACTCGCGCATTTATCTCCTAATTCTCCACAGCCTCAGCACAAGCACCACATTACTTAGCTGACACAAAGCCTTACTGTGCATATGTATAAATAACATCTCAGCTATTAAACATTTCGGTGCCCCGTTTTTAGTACACAATGCCTGTTCATATACTTCAAGGTTAATGTGCATGTAAAAGTAAGGTGTTCCTTCTTCACGCCATGAAGGTATATATTGTGAATAGAGGTTTAGGTCCACACATTCCTAATACATGTACTAGATCAGTGGTTCCCAAACTTTTTTCACTTGCGTACCTCTTGGCAACGTATTTTTTTTAAAACTGAACCTCTTCATATTAGTAAAATGTTCGTAATTAATATTGTTGCTGTATGTTGTCCTACACTGTCGATGTGTGTGCCTTTTTCAGCCATTATTCGATTTTTTCGCGTACCCCTGGGGGCACGCGTGCCCCAGGTTGGGAATCACTACACCAGCTAGACACAAACAGTCAGCTCCACACCGAAAACTCGAGGAAGAACCCTGTTACCCATTAAATAGGAAACCAGGTGAGCCCTAAAGTCGGTCTGGACATTCTGATGGGGGGGGGATTAACCCTTTACCTGTTAACGTGGAGAATATGGTGAGCTCCGAATAATGCTAGTAAAGGGCAGATGGGATTTAACTCGGCGTTTAAGGAGTTAAAAATGTGTTTCCCGTGCCCGGACTCGATTCCGTGATCGTCCGGAACGTAGCATAGTCACTATGCTGACTACACGTATCCTACCCCCGTTTCTAGTTAATGTGCATTTATAATTTCTAATCCGGAAGAGCCACAAATAGTTTTAACGATATATAAACGCGTAAGTGGAGTCCTTCCTGGTCTTTTAAACCCCAAATCAAGTCATAAAAGACAGGTCAATACATCTAAGCGAGATTGGACATGCGTAATAAAACTAAAATTAAACTTACAAAAAAAAAGTACGAGGTCTGTTAGAAAAGTATCCGACCGTATTTTTTTATGCGAACACCTGATGGATTATAATCTAGCGCGCTTGCATAAGCCGACCTTGAACCTTAGTGCGCATGCGTGAATTTTTTCCCG
>Ga0123354_10006544_pt1 | contig 17324 bp, 16 predicted proteins | sample TergutLab28metaG_2_FD_97872 | JGI IMG/M metagenome (GOLD analysis project Ga0123354, IMG submission 97872) | Labiotermes labralis P4 segment gut microbial communities from Petit-Saut dam, French Guiana - Lab288 P4 | ecosystem: Host-associated > Arthropoda: Insects > Digestive system > Gut ...
AGCCAGCGCATGACCAGGCCGACACAGTAGATGGAGAAGCAGGGCGGGGTGTTGAACATGGAATCCTTATCGGCATGAGTTTTATATTTGAGCATAGTCGGCACCTTGTCGCCGACCCGGTCGAGCAGATCGTCGCGAACGATCACCACGGTCACTCCGGCCGGGCCCATGTTCTTCTGAGCGCCCGCAAAGATCAGCCCGAATTTGGGGACATCCACCGGCCGGGACAGAATGTCTGAGGACATGTCGGCGATCAGCATGACGTCTTTGGCGGGCATGGTGTGAAACTGGGTGCCGTAAATGGTGTTGTTGGTGACAAAATACAGGTATTGGTTGTCGGCCGAAACCGTGTATTCGTCATCGCGCGGCACGCGCTTGTAGGTGATCTCCTCGCTGGAATAGGCGACCTCCACCTGGCCGAACAGCTTGGCCTCTTTGATCGCATTTTTCGCCCACACGCCAGTGTTTAGATAGGCGGCCTTCTGGCCGCTGCCCAGCAGGTTCATGGGCACCATGAAGAATTGGGTCGAAGCGCCGCCCTGGAGAAAGAGCACCTTATAATTATTCGGAATGCCCATTAACTCCCGGATCAGGGCTTCGGTCTCCTCGGCCACAGCCATGAAGGCCTTGGAACGGTGGCTGAGTTCAATCAGGCCGATACCGGAGTTCTTGAAGTTGACGATATCGGCCGCCGCTTCCTGAAGCACGGCTGGGGGCAAGGTGGCGGGACCGGGGCTGAAATTGAAAATTCGTTCGGGCATTGGTGTTCTTCTCCTTGGAACAGAAGGGGGTGATGGGAATACAAAATTATCGGCGGAGCTGCCGCAGGGCTTCATAAAGGACGATACCAGCGGCCATCGCGAGATTGAGGCTGCGGATCTGGGGATTGCTCATTGGGATTGTCAGACAGCGATCACTATACAGTGCCAGAATATCTTCCGGCAAGCCTTTTGTCTCTTTGCCGAAGATCAGCTTGTCACCGGGCTTGAACCGTGCTTCGGTATACGACCGATTCGTTTTGGTGGTGAGAAAATACAGATGCCATTCGTCCTGATTCTGCAGAAAGGCATCGAAGTTGTCCCAAGAGTTGATCCGGACATGGGGCCAGTAATCGAGCCCGGCCCGTTTGAGATGTTTGTTGTCGACCGAAAATCCCAAAGGATGCACCAGGTCAAGGACGGTGTCGGTCGCTCCGCACAAACGGGCAATGGAACCGGTGTTGGGCGGTATTTCAGGTTCCACCAGGACAATATGCAGATCAGATGTGACCATGTTGATGGTTTGTGGCACGGAAAGGGAAAAATTGTTCCCGTATGTACTGAAAATGAATAGATGTTGCAAATTTAAAAATACGTCTTAAACTTTTCACTCCATTTTTGATGGCACTGTGACGCGCCAACTTGCGCCTTCAACGGCAGCGGCCTGACGATCTGGCGGCAAGGTGTCGCCGCCTTGAAGCGGCTTGCGGCTGTTCCCCTTCATGTTTTCAAGATTTTTTTTATTCCTTTTCTGTGCGGACTCAATCATGGCACTGATCGTTCAAAAATTTGGCGGAACCTCGGTGGGTTCCACGGATAAAATCAAGACGGTGGCAGGGCGGGTGCTGAAAGGTCACCGGCAAGGCAACCGCATGGTGGTGGTGCTGTCAGCCATGTCCGGCGAAACCGATCGGCTGACCGGCCTAGCCCTGGCCATGCAGCATATTCCCGACCAACGGGAGATGGACATGCTGCTGGCCACCGGCGAACAGGTCACGGTGGCCCTGTTTGCCATGGCGGTCAAGGCAATGGGGGGCGACGCCGTCTCCCTGTTGGGTGACCAGGTCGCAATCCACACCGACAACATGCACACCAAGGCCCGGATTCATTCGATTGATCCAGACCTGATCAACAAACATCTCGACCAGGGAAAAATAGTGGTCATCGCCGGTTTTCAGGGCGTGACCGATTCAGGGGATATCACCACCCTGGGCCGGGGCGGATCGGATACCACCGCCGTGGCCCTGGCTGCTGCGATGCAGGCCGATGCCTGCGAAATCTTCACCGATGTCGAGGGCGTGTACACCACGGATCCCAACGTCTGTCCGCAAGCGCGGAAAATCGATTATATCAGCTATGACGAGATGCTTGAGCTGGCCAGTTTGGGGGCCAAGGTCTTGGATATCCGGTCAGTTGGGCTGGCGAAACGGTTTTCTGTGCCGGTGCATGTCCGTTCCACTTTTTCAGAAAATATTGGCACCTGGGTTGTCGAGGAGGACAAGATCATGGAGTCCATGCTGGTTTCCGGCATTACCTATAGCAAGAGCGAGGCTCGAATCACCATTAAGCAAGTTCCAGATCATCCTGGAATTGCTGCAAAAATATTTCTCCCGATTTCCGATGCCGGCATCTTGGTGGACATGATCATTCAAAATACCACCGATGGCCACCTGACCGACATGACCTTCACCGTCCTGAGGCGTGACTACAACCGGGCCATGGAGATGCTGAAAAAGGTGGCTGCTGATATTGGCGCCCAGACCGTGACCGGGGATGAAAGCATTGCCAAGGTGTCGATTGTCGGGGTCGGCATGCGCAATCATCCGGGCATTGCCTCGACCATGTTCCAGATCCTGGCCAAGGAGGGGATCAACATGATGATGGTCTCGACCTCAGAGATCAAGGTTTCCTGCATCATCGCCGAAAAATACACCGAATTGGCGGTCCGGGCGCTGCACGACGCCTTTGCCTTGGATAAAGACAACCTGCCGGCTGAAGTAGCCGAATAGCACCGGAAACATGGCCAAAGTCATCGAACTGTACGATACCACTTTGCGAGATGGAACCCAGGCCGAGAATTTCAATCTCTCGGTCGACGATAAAATCAAGGTCTGCCGGCAACTGGACCGGATTGGCATTGATTTCATCGAAGGCGGCTGGCCGGGCTCCAACCCACTGGCCGTTGATTTTTTCAAGCGGATGCAGGGCGTGGCGCTAAAGCAGGCAAAGCTTGCCGCCTTTGGCTCGACCCGCCATTTCCACAAGAAACCGGAAAACGATGCTAATCTCCAGGCGCTGCTTGCGGCCCGGACCCCGGCGGTCACCATTTTCGGTAAAAGCTGGGATATCCATGTTATCGATGCCTTACGAATCGAACTCGAAGATAACCTACAGCTTATCGAGGATTCGCTCGCCTATCTGCGCCCTCGCGTCCAGCACCTGATCTACGATGCCGAGCATTTTTTCGACGGGTTTAAAAACAACCGCGAATACTGCATTGCCACCTTGGGCAAGGCGATCGCCGGCGGCGCCGAAACCATCGTGCTCTGCGACACTAACGGCGGCACCCTGCCGCACGAGATCCCGGAAATTATGCAAAGGGTATTGCAGTATCGCGCCGAACAGGACAGCCAAGTCCGCATCGGCATCCACGCCCACAACGATTCGGAGACCGGGGTGGCCAATGCTCTGATGAGCGTTCATGCGGGGGCCACCCATGTTCAGGGGACAATCAACGGTTTCGGCGAGCGTTGCGGCAATGCTAACCTGACCTCGATCATCCCGGCCCTGGTGTTCAAAATGGGGTTGGAGTGCAAGGTGGGCAAGCGTATCGACCAGCTGTACACCACTGCCCGCATGGTCAACGAACTGGCCAACCTGCAGCACAACCGCTATCAGCCGTATGTGGGCGAATCGGCCTTTGCCCACAAGGGCGGCGTCCATGTCAGCGCCGTGCAGCGCAATCCCATGACCTACGAACACATTGCCCCGGAAAAGGTCGGCAATGCGCGCCGAGTGCTCATCTCCGATCAATCGGGCAAGGCCAATGTACTGATGAAGGCGCAAAAATACGGTCTCAACATCGACCAGGACGACCCGGCGATGGAGGCCATCATCAACGAGCTGAAAAATCTTGAAAATCAGGGCTATCAATACGAAGCCGCCGAAGCCAGCTTTGAACTTTTGATGCGCCGGGCCATGGGATTACAGCGGGAATTTTATCAGCTTGAGGCCTTTCGGGTGCTGCACCACAACCATGACAAGGCCAAACAACCGATCACCGAGGCCACCATCCGGCTTTATGTCAACAACAGTGAAGTCCACACCGCCTCCATGGGCGAGGGACCGGTGAACGCCCTGGACCGTGCACTACGCAAGGCCCTGATCAGATTTTATCCGAGTCTTGAGGAGATGGAACTGACAGACTACAAAGTGCGGGTTTTGAGCGGCGAACACGGCACCGGCGCCAAGGTCCGGGTTTTGGTGGAAAGTAAGGATCTGGAGGAGAGCTGGGGTACGGTCGGCGTGTCGGTGAATATTATTGAGGCGAGTTGGCAGGCCTTGGTGGACAGTATTAACTACAAGCTGATGAAGGATGAAAAGCAACAAGGTTGAGCGGCCAAAGGTGGACAACGCCAGCAGCAAGGACAAGCAAACGCTTGTCCTTTTTCTTTTGGCTTACTGTATCCCCACGGGTTACCACTCCTGCAGCGCCAGTCTTCATCGCCGCACCTGCGGGTCTATACGGTGGATCGCGTGCAGAGGACGGAGCGATGGCAGGTGGTCAGCGCCCCGTTCAATGATCTCCGCCCCTGGCAAGAGGATGCTGGAGAATCGCATCTAAATTCTCAACAATCAAGAAAAACGACTTGTTTTTCCGCTACACGAAGGGATTGTTCGCTGCCAGCAGAATTGGCCCTATTTTTTTTTGCTTGCCACTTGCCCATTAATAAAAGCGGCCATGAGGATCTCGCCATGTTGCCCGATATCGGCCCCCATCGTGCCGCGATGTTGCTTGCCGAGCGCCAGAAAATAGGGCGATTGCAAGGAAGTGAGGAACTGTTGGCCACACCGGAAATCGTGCCGGCCAAGCTGCAGCGGCTCTTGCCCTTGGTCAGCATCGAATGAGTATTGCTCCCGTCGCCATCACTGCGCCGGTCCTGGCCCTGGTCGGTCCCACAGCCATTGGCAAGACTGCCCTGTCGCTCCGGATTGCGACCCGGTTCCGATGCGAGATCATCTCCATGGACTCGATGCAGGTTTATCGATACATGGATATAGGGACCGCCAAGGCAAGCAAAGAGGAGCAGCTGCTTGTGCCGCATCACCTGATCGACAGAGTTGATCCGGACGAACAATACGACGCGGCCAGATTCGTCAAGGATGCCCTAGCTACCATCGCAGGCATTCACGACCGTGGGCATATTCCCCTGCTCACCGGCGGGACCGGGCTGTATCTGTCAGCTTTAGTCAATGGGATGTTCGACATAGTTAAAGTTCCTGATCATATTCGTACCCATTTGCGCCAGCGCCTGGATCAGGAGGGAAGGGAGGCGTTGCACAGAGAACTCATGACCATAGACCAGGAAAGCAGCGAACGCATTCATTGCAACGACACCCAGCGACTGCTGCGGGGGCTTGAAATTTTCCAAGCCACCGGAATCCCCTGGTCGCAGCATGTGCGCCGCCAACAACAACACCAGGTCGCTCCGTCCTTTTTCCGGTTACTCCTGGTGGGGCTGACCTGCGAGCGCGAAATGCTCTACGACCGAATCCAACAACGTTCAATCAGCATGATGCGCGACGAATTTGCTCAGGAAGTTGAATGGTTGCTGGCCAAAGGATATCAAGCCAAGCTCCCTTCGATGCAATCGATCGGCTACAGGCACATGCTTGCCTATCTCGCCGGCGCCTGTGATCGCCAGACCGCCCTTGCCAGCTTGATTCGCGATACCCGTCGCTATGCCAAACGCCAGTTGACCTGGTTCAGAAACCAGCAGCAAGTGGCCTGGCACCAGATCGATCAACCCGATACGATTATTGCGGCCCTTGACCGCTTCCTCAACACCTGATGAGAACAAGCCGGATGATGCCTCCCAGCCAAAATTATACGGTGGCCTGTAATGGCAGCGACCGTGAGAAGGCTTTTGGTGCTGCGGTCGCCAGGGAATTCGGCCTTGCCCCTCAGGTGGGCGAAATTCTTTATTCACGTGATGTCAATACCTTGGAAAAAGCGGAGGAATTTTTGTGCCCGCAGTTGAGCATGCTTCCATCTCCGGAACGCATGAAAGGGATGCGCGAGGCGGTGGCCTGTATTCTTGCTGCCTGTGACAACAAGCAGTCAATTTTCGTTCATGGTGATTTCGATGTTGACGGGATGAGCGCCACGGCACTGCTGGTTTCCTTTTTTAGGGAACTGGGGCAACAAACCTACGCGTATATCCCCAACCGATTGCAGGAAAGCTATGGACTGTCCATCGAGTCGATTGATCGACTGATAGAGCAGGGCACAGGTCAGGGTGGGGTCTTGATTTCGGTTGACTGCGGCATTTCGGCCGTTGAAGAAGTCGCCTATGCTCGGCAGCGGGGGCTTCGGGTGGTAATCACCGATCATCATGAGCCTCAGGGGATGTTGCCGGAAGCCGATGCGATCCTTGACCCCAAGCAGCCCGGATGCGATTTTCCCTGCGATGCTCTGTCGGGGGTGGGAGTGGCCTTTTATCTGCTCATGGCGCTGCGCAAGGCGATGGGCATCCGCATTAACCTGAAGCAATACCTAGATTTAGTGGCATTGGGCACGGTTGCTGATGTGGTGCCGTTGACTGGGGTCAATCGCATCCTGGTTCGAGCGGGACTTGAAGTGTTGACTGCAACGCGCCGTCCCGGGTTGCTTTCTCTCTATTCATGCGGAGGATTGGGAAAACGAGAGATCCTTTCGGAAAATATCGCCTTCAAGCTGGCGCCCAGAATAAATGCCGCAGGACGGTTAGGTCAGCCCGAAGCGGGTTTGGCACTGCTGTTGGCAAACGACATGGAAAGCGCCCAAACCGCCGCCAGTGCATTGGAGCACATGAACAACACCCGAAAGCAGATGGAAATTAAGGAAGTTACAGCGGCAGAAGTTGCATGCGATGAACAAATAAGATCTGGAAAAAACGGGCTGGTTGTGTACCAGCCACATTGCCACGCCGGAATACTGGGGATAATTGCATCCCGACTGGTCGATCGGTATCACCGGCCGGTGATTGTCTTTGCCGATGAATTTAAGGATGGGGCAGGGGGGATAATCAGGGGATCGGGACGTTCCGTTAAAGGGATCAATCTTTTTCACATACTTGCCCGATGCGACCAGAATATCAAACAATTCGGCGGCCATGCCATGGCGGTTGGTCTGACCATCGACCGCAAAAAATTGGAGCAATTTACTCTTGATTTTAACCAACAGATCAATATGTTGGAATTCGGCTTGCAAGCGATGGATAAAGTTTGGATCGATTATCGTTTGTCAGACGCCTCAATGCTGACAGTCCATTTGGCGCAAACTGTACAACGTCTGCAACCGTTCGGCGAAGGCAATCCAGAACCCCTTTTTTTTCTGTCAGGCCAGCAGTTGCTTGCGCCCATAAAAAAGAACGGCCATTTGATATTCCATCTTCAAGGACAAGAGAAGGTATTCCCTGGTATTGGCTTTCATCTTGGCCATCCTCAGCTTGATATGTCCAAGCCGGCCGATGTAGTGTTTCGGTTGAAACGGTCATGGTTCAAGGGAAGGGAACAGAGCCAGCTCCAGGCCATCATGCTTATATCTCACTGATATGTGTATATAAAATAAAATTAAACATAATATATATTATGCGACATTTTATATTGCGGCTTAAGAGTTTAGACTGAGGCATTGGCGTCAAAACTTAAATTGTTGGTTATTGTTTTTCTGATAATTCGTTGTTTAATCATCACTCTTGTCGCTGACAACATCGCACCGGTCCAGCCTTTCTAAAATTGATTGCAATGCCCCCCTTTTTTGCTTGGGTCATGCCTCCGTTGATTGGCAAACTCCTCCCAACAGGTCGCCCCCTCCTCCCTGTCGCTGCCAGCTTGGGATACAGGCAGTTTGCCGTGCGTTCCCATCTTTTTATCCTTTGGCGATTCGGGATTTCTCCCCTGTCGTGGCGCGCAGCGGGCCAAGCTGACATAAAACTTGGCCTTGTCGCTCAGGTGGTGTAGCTTGTCAAACTTGATGACTTGCTTTTTTTTGCGTGAACAGATCAAGTCGAGATGCTTATTTTTTTTCAGGCGACACCTTGAATGCATGTTCAAACCAGCTGTATTGCCTTTTATTTTAAAGATTTCACCAAATGAGCTTTTATGAACCATGACATATACCAGGAACCCTTGGTTTCCCGTTACACTAGTCGTACAATGCAAGAATTGTTTTCCGAACGGTACAAATTCACCCAATGGCGTAAATGCTGGGTTGCCTTGGCCGAAGCGCAGCACGAACTTGGATTGGCGACAGTGACTGCGGAGATGGTCGCCGAACTCAGGGCCAATGTTAACGATATCAATTACGAGCTGGCTGCCGCCAAAGAGCGTGAAATCCGCCACGATGTCATGGCCCATGTTTACGCCTACGGCCAACAGTGCCCACTGGCCGAGCCAATCATCCATCTTGGCGCCACATCGCAGTTTGTGGTGTGCAACACTGACTTGCTTATCCAGAAACGAGCCTTGCGGCTGATCAAAGTAGCCTTGCTCAAAGTGATCGCCAATCTGAATGATTTTTGCGAAAATAATTTAAATATCGCTACGTTAGGCTACACCCATTACCAACCGGCCCAACCGACGACCGTGGGCAAAAGGAACACGCTCTATCTACAAGATTTACTGATGGATCTCGCCTATATCGAACACCTGGAAACCCAGATCAAGGCCAGAGGCGCCAAAGGAACGGTCGGCACCCAGGCGACCTTCATCGAGTTGTTCAATGGTGACCATGAAAAGGTACGGGAACTTGACCGTTTGGTTTCCCGCAAAATCGGTTTTGACGAGGCCTTTCCAGTCACTGGCCAAACCTATCCCCGCAAGCTCGACATGAAAACTGCGGAAACCCTGGCCGGTATCGGCGCTTCGGCCCACAAATTCGCGGTTGACTTGCGCCTGCTTTCTAATCTCAAGGTGCAGGAAGAGCCATTTGAAAGCAAGCAGGTCGGTAGCTCTGCCATGGCGTACAAACGCAATCCAATGCGTTCCGAGCGCATGACCGGTCTTGCTCGTAAACTGATGGGACTGCCGATCAATTTTGCAGCTACCGCTGCTAACCAGTGGTTTGAACGCACCCTAGACGATTCAGCCATCCGGCGCATGGATATTGCCCAGGCCTTTCTTCTGACCGACGCCATTTTAAGGTTGTATGTCAACATAACTAGCAATATGGTTGTTTATCCGAAACAAATAGAAAAACATTTGCGAGAAGAACTCCCCTTCATGGCAACGGAAAAAATTCTGATGGCCTGTGTCGAACGCGGCAAAAGTCGCCAGGAAATGCATGAGGTGATACGTGAACATTCCGTTGCATCCGGCCTCATGGTCAAGAATAATGGTGAGCCGAACAACTTGCTGGAATTGCTGGCTAATGATAACCGCATCCCCTTTGATCAAGCGGAACTGGAGAGCCTTGTTTGCGATTATCAACAGTTTACTGGCCGGGCCGCCATGCAGACCACGGAATTTCTTCAGGAGCAAATCAGGCCGGTTCTTGAGCGCTACCGGGACATCGTTGAGCAAGATGTCGACGCTTCTCTTACTGTTTAATATTTTATTTATTTTGCGATGAGCGCTTATTCCATGCCAGTTGTCGTTGAATGGCCGCTGTTGATCAAGCCGGAAAAAATCAGTTGGCTCCGCTTTATCCTCGAAGGATACGACGGTCTGGCCATTCTCTCCACCCTTGCTGTTGAACGCGGACTGGTGCGCATCCAAACGCTTGACTGCAACATGGTGGCAACCATGCAGCTCCTTGAGGAATTAGCTGAACAATTGAGTCCATTTGCCTATCAATCCGATAATGACCTGATTCTGTCCTTATGAGCAAGAACCTATATATCAAAACATTTGGCTGTCAGATGAACGAGCGGGACTCGGAGATCATCGAGCAGTTGCTTGCCCAGGAGGGATATGTCGCCACGGCCGAACCCGAAGGCGCGAACCTCATCTTGATCAATACCTGCAGCATCAGGGAGAAGGCCGAACAGAAGGTCTTCTCCCTTCTCGGCGCTCTACGGCCGGAAAAACAAAAAAATCCAAACTTGCTTCTCGGCGTGACCGGCTGCGTTGCCCAACAGGAGGGTGAGCACATTCGCGAACGGATGCCCCATGTCGATCTGATAGTGGGCACCCAGCAAATCTACCGCCTGCCTGAGATGCTGGACCGTTTGCGCCAGGGGATGACCAGCAAGGAAATCGCCACCAACCTCGAGAACTCCTTTACCATCCCTCCATTCCAGAAACTCCTGATCAATGCGCCCCCTGCCCTTCCCTCGATCGCTTGCGCTTTCAAACGATTCGTCACCATCATGCAGGGCTGCGACAATTTTTGCAGTTATTGCGTGGTGCCAATCACCCGAGGTCGGGAAATCAGCCGATCAATGGCTGACATTCTTGAAGAGGTGGAAATCCTGGTTTCGCAGGGGGTGCGGGAAATCACCCTATTGGGCCAAAACGTCAACTCCTATGGCGCCGCCAACCCGGTTACCAGGCAACCGCTCAATTTTCCTCGATTACTGAGAGAAGTAGCCGCGATCAAAGGGTTGCAGCGGATTCGTTTCACCACCTCGCACCCCAAAGATCTCACCGAAGATCTCATGCGTTGTTTTGCAGAAATTGACAATCTCTGCCCCCATTTTCACCTGCCGGTCCAATCGGGCTCCAATGCGGTGTTGCGCCGGATGAACCGGAAATATACGGTGGAAACCTATCTGGAAAAAGTGACCCTGCTCAGACGATACCGACCCGACATCGCCCTGGCGACCGACATCATCGTTGGTTTTCCCGGTGAAACCGACGATGATTTTCAAGCGACTATAGACCTGCTCAACCGCGTCCGGTTTCACAGCTCCTTTTCCTTCAAATATTCGGACCGTCCCCACACCCGCTCAGCCGAATTCGGCGACAAGATCCCCGAAGAGGTGAAAAGCAAGCGGCTATCGATTTTACAGGAGCAACAGGATACGATTTCTTTTGAAAGGAATTGCGAATATATAGGAAAAAAAGTTGAAGTAATGATCGAGACAAAGAATGGGGCCGATTTCAAGGGCCGTACACCGGGTAACCATATTGTCCATTGCCCTGATGCCGCCGCCACCCTGCTTCCGGGCGATCTTGCCATGGTGTGCATTCTGCATGCCGGCAAACATTCTTTACGTGGCGAGATCGAGAATTGACATGAACAGTTCAATATAACACGCCGAGACAACATGATTGATCTGCATACGCACACTTTTTTCAGCGATGGCGCCCTGGTGCCGGCCGAGCATATCCGCCGGGTCGAAGTGCTCGGATACACGGCCATAGCCATTACCGATCACGCCGATTCCTCTAATATCCACATGCTGATTCCGGCGCTGCTCAAGGCGGCCAAGGACTTGAACCCCCATACCGCCACCAGGCTGATTGTCGGGGTCGAGCTGACCCATGTGCCCCCAGCCCTGATCGATTCCCTGACCAGAGAATCGCGAGCATTGGGCGCCCAACTGGTGGTGATGCATGGCGAGACTCCGGTGGAGCCGGTTATCCCAGGGACCAACCGGGCCGCCTTGGAGGCAGGCGTCGATGTCCTGGCGCATCCTGGTTTTATCACCGAGGAAGAAGCGGCCTTGGCTGCTCATAAAAACATCCTGCTGGAATTGTCCGGTCGCAAGGGACACAGCCTGACCAACGGCCATGTGGCCCGGATGGCGGTACGGACCAACGCACCCTTGGCCATCAATGCCGATGCGCACGCGCCAGGGGATTTTCTTACCGCAACCATGGCGGAAACCGTGGGGCTGGGGGCCGGACTCAGCCGAGAGCAATACCAGGCGGTCCGGCGCAACATGGCGGCGCTGATCGAGCGGCTGCCCGCACTCGAATAGTTACAAACAAAAATTAAAAAAATTCCATGCATTATCAAGGAACTGTCTACCGACCGCCAAGCGAGGCGGGCAGCATTCTCCTGCAGGTCACCACGGGCTGCTCGTACAACAAGTGCACTTTTTGCGGCATGTATAAAGGGCAGCGATTCTCCATTACCCCTGAGGAGATTGTTTTTGCTGACATCGACTATGCTGCCCGTCATTTTTCTCGTGCCCGGCGGCTGTTTCTCTGTGATGGCGACGCCCTGATTCTGCAGCAAAACAAGTTGCGGGCCATTCTTGCCCGGATTCAGGAGCGATTGCCCCAGATCAGCCGGGTCGGCATTTACGCCAATCACAAAAGCCTCAAGGCAAAAACTGTCGATGAGCTGGAGGAGTTGCGGCGTATTGGTCTGGGGATCGCCTATATGGGACTGGAAAGCGGCGACGACCAAACCCTGACAGCGATCAACAAAGGTGCAAATGCTGCGGAGATGATCGCCATGGCGGCCAAGGCCAAGGCGGCTGGCATCAAGTTGTCGGTTACCGTCCTGCTTGGGATCGCCGGTTCGGAGCGATCCTCAATCCATGCCACTGAAACCGGCCGGGTGTTGAGCGCCATTGACCCGGAATATGTGGGGGCGCTCAGTCTGATGATCGAGCCGCAGACCAAGCTGTATGCGGATATCCAGGCGGGCCAGTTCGTTGTCCCCGGCCCCTTGGCCATTCTGGGCGAACTGCGCGCCATGATCGCCGCCACCCATCTGACCGGCGGCCTGTTCCATGCCAACCATGCTTCCAACTATCTGCCGGTGCGTGCAAAACTGCCCGAGGAGAAGGAGGCGACCCTTGCTCTGATCGACCAGGCTCTTGCCGGCAGTCTGTCGCTGCGGCCTGAATTTCTCCGGGCGCTTTGATGGCCGATCTCTTCGCCCAAGTCCTCGATACCGGTACCGGATCCATGCTCAATGCCCCTAATACTACTGACATGCAATCGGCGATCATCAACACCGACTCTATCGAACTGGACAAACTGCTCAAACGGGAAAATTTGGCTGCCAGCGGTGGCGAGGCCCGGTTCCTGATCGGCCAGGGATTGGCATCGGTTAATGGCGTGGTGGAAACGAGAAAGCGGCGCAAGCTCTATCCCGGGGATAGGGTCATCTGCCTTGGAGTCGAGTTGCAGGTGGTAAGGACAAAATCTGGTTCCGGCCAGGGAGATGATCCGGAACACAGACCACACTCCAAGCAAAATAACTGACGGGCCCCATACCACAATATAACTTCATTCCATCCGGATCGCCTACGGCGTCTCTGAATTAAGCCATTAAGCGTCGAGCCGGCAACATGAACAGGAGCAAGGGCTTCTTCAGTGCTGCTGGCGCTGAAGCGCTAACCACAGCTCGGCCCCGAGCACACGCGTCATGCCCAGCACCGCGGCCATATGGCCGTGCGGCAAGCTGGGCTCAATGATGAAAGCCTCCAAGGGACTACTGATGGTCACTCCTCCTTTTAGGAGCACCTTCAGGCCCTCAATGACAGGGCGGCTCAAGGCTGAAAGGTTGGCCAGAGTGCGTTTGCGGACCTTGCCGTCCTCGCGCCAGGATTCGTGCAGCAGGATGGCCGGTGGTAAGTTACGGTTGGGGACGGTTTCGATATATATAATGGGCGCATTACACACCGATCAATGAACATATTCAATAAAAAAAATACAATTTACATGGGTAAGAATCTTACGAGAAAAACCTCTTTATTTCGCGATAACACAAGGGGTTAGGTGATTTTGTGGCCCAAAGTTCGGATTAAAGCCCATTGCAAAAACGGCGGACTGACCATCACCACGCCCATAAGGCCACGACCAAGGTTGCGGTAAGCAAATCGCAATCACTCCTGCCGAGTGATTGCATTTCCCCGTCTCCCCCATTAGGGTCAACGGTCCTGCGGCCGTTGGACCTTTTTTGTTGCCGCTCGCTCCCGACCCAGCCGCCGCCTTGCATTTGAATTGCCATTGTCCCGGCGCGCGCCGACCTTAGCCTGGATCACACCCACAGTCACAAAGGTAATGGACCGTAAGCGGTTAGCGTGCAATCACCTATAGATTTTTGAGCTGTTCCAGTAAATCTCCCATGGTCGCCAGGTTTTCCCTGGCCACGGCCACTGAGTTCCGTCTGCCGTCCTCCTCCATGTCGGAGGCCAGCCATCGGATGCCTTCCATGCCAAGGCTCGCCGACGCCCCCTTCAGACTGTGAGCGGACCGGACCACCATCTCGGCGTCGTTGTTCGCCACTGCCTGCTGCAACCGGGTATAGTCATCGGCCGAGGAATTGCGAAACAGGGTCAGCAATTCTTGCAGAAGTTCCTCGTCACCGGCTGTCTGCTCCAGGGCAAACGCCTTATTCCACTTAATGCCAGCCATTACAGCCTCCACCGTTGTTGATCGTTGCTTATAGAAAACCCGCGGCAGCCTCTTGCACTGCGGCGAATGCTATCCTGCCTTCCCGGATACACCGGAGTTCGCCCCGATTCAGACCGACCAGGGTCGAGCCACACCCGCCGGGCGTCACGCCGCCGTCGACGATCAGATCGATTTCGCCGGCAAATGTTCTGGCCACCTCACTAGCGGATACTGCAGCCGGAAAACCGGTGAGGTTGGCGCTGGTGGCGGTCACCGGGCCGCCGAAAACGGCAACGAGGGCCGCTGCCGTCTCATTGGGCGATTGGCGCAGGCCGACGGTGCTAGTGTCCCCAGTCAACTGTAACGGCAGCGAGGACAGGGCCGGACAGACCAAGGTCAGCGGGCCGGGCCAGAAGCGCTTGATCAATTGATGGTAGAGCGCCGGCACTTCGCCGGTCAACAGCGGCAATTGGTCGCACCCGGAAACCAGGACCAGAATCGGCAGATGGCGCGGCCTCCGCTTGATAACAAACAATCGATCCAAAGCCTGGCGATTGAAGGGGTCAACCGCCAGGCCGTAATAGGTCTCGGTCGGAAAAGCGACCATGCCGCCCGCCCGCAAGAGACTGGCGGCATGGGCAAGCCCTTCCCGGTCGGCGGCGACTGGCCCGTTCATCCGTTCAGGGCCTTGTTCTTTGCCGCGACCTCATCGGCCATTTTCCGGGCATGTTGCTCCAGCTGCTCCTGCAGGCCGTTGTCGCCAAGCGCCAGGATACGCACCGCCAGCACCGCCGCATTCCTGGCCCCGGCCTTGCCGATCCCCATGGTGGCCACCGGGATGCCGGGCGGCATCTGCACCGTGGACAACAGGGCATCCAGACCGTTGAGCGACGACGCATCCAGCGGCACCCCGATGACGGGCAAGGTGGTGTGGGCAGCCAGGACGCCAGCCAAATGCGCCGCCATGCCCGCGCCGGCAATGATCAACCGAAGACCGCGTTCCCGAGCTGTTTTGGCATATGCGCAAGCCTGTTCCGGGGTCCGATGGGCCGAGGTGATGCGCATTTCGAACTTGATGCCGACCGATTGGAGGAAATCGGCTGCCGCTTGCATCACCGGCAGGTCTGAATCGCTGCCCATCACAATCCCCACTATCGGTTGTTGGGTTTTGGTCAAGCGCGACAGCGCCCGATAGCCGATATCGCGGCGGTAGTAACAGCCCGGCCAGGTGATCTCCTTGGCTGCGGCATAGGCCCGGTCGATGGCCTCGCGAATGGTATCGCCCACGGCCGTCACCCCCAGCACTCGGCCGCCGCTGTTTACAACCTCTCCTTTCTTCATGGCGGTGCCGGCATGGAAGACCTCGACACCTTCCACCTGCGCCGCCGCCTGCAAGCCGCCGATCGGTTTGCCGGTTGCATATGTGCCGGGATAGCCTTCCGAGGCCAAGACCACGCAAACCGTCGGGCGCGGGTCGATCTCCATGCGCACCTGGTCAAGGGTGCCGTCGATGCATGCTTCGAGGATCTCGACCAGATCGCTCCGCAGGCGCATCAGTAAAGGCTGGCATTCGGGATCGCCGAAGCGGCAGTTGAATTCGAGCACCTTGACCCGGTCGCCGTCAATCATCAGACCGGCGTACAACACACCCCTGTAGGGGCGGCCTTCCGCCGCCATGCTGCGGACAGTCGGCAGCATCACCTCTTCCATCACTCGCGTGGTCAAGGCGTCGGTTATCACCGGCGCCGGCGAATAGGCGCCCATCCCGCCGGTGTTGGGCCCTTGGTCGCCATCGAAGATGGCTTTATGATCCTGCGATGAAGGCAGGGGCAACACGGTTGTGCCGTCAGTGAAGGCGAGAAAGGAGGCCTCTTCGCCCTGAAGAAACTCCTCGACCACCACCTGGTTACCCGCGGAGCCGAAGGCCTTTTCCTTCATGATCAGATTGACCGCCTGGTCGGCCTCCTCAATGGTTGTGGCAATGATCACCCCTTTGCCGGCGGCGAGGCCATCGGCCTTGATCACGCACGGCACGCCGAGGGAGCGAATGAATTTCTTTGCCGCCCCCCGTTTGGCAAAAGTTTCGTAACTGGCGCTCGCTATGCCATATTTTTTGAGAAAATCCTTGGTAAACACCTTGCTGCCTTCCAAGATCGCGCCCTGACGGTCAGGCCCGAAAATCCGCAACCCGTGCTGGCAGAAGAGGTCGACAATGCCCTTGGTCAGTGGCTCTTCGGGTCCGACAACGGTCAAATCGATCTGCTCCTTTAAGGCAAACTCCAGCAGCGCGTCAATATCGTTGGCAGCAATGTCCACGCACTGGGCCAAAGATTTGATGCCCGCGTTGCCGGGCGCACAAAAAATCGCCTCGACCTTTGCGGATTGTTTCAGCTTCCAAACCAAGGCATGCTCGCGGCCGCCCCCTCCGATCACCAACACTTTCATGCCTCTCCTCCTTGTTGCCATGATGAGTCCTTGAATCTTTCATTTTCTAGGGCGCCTCTAAGAACCGGTTTCGAAGCGGCACCCTGGCGAAGTCGGGAATTTTTTTTGAGGGCACCCCGAAATGCGAGCCGTTCACGGTGGGAACACGACGCTCATGGCTCAAGGGCGCCAAATAGGATGCCGCTGTTGGGTGGAAACCTCGCCATTTTTGTTCTCTGTTTCTTGCTTTCTCTGGCGTTCCGGACTGTGGACGCAGTTCACCCCTGCTTTGGCCAAGGAAAGAGTTTCAGGCGGAGCAGACACTCCTGCCGCTGGAGATTGTAGGCCAGGTTCTTCAGCGCGATCTGGCAGTTGGCCCGGGCCAATGGTCCGGATGGCCATGGCGCCAAAAGAATTGGTCATGTGGCCGAATACATGCTCAACCCGGGCCCGTGTCCGGGACTTTTCTTTGTTGTTGGCCTTCTGTTCCTCGGCGAGAGGATGGTTGCGCCGCCTCTTTCCGTTGACCTGCAGTTGCAGGCCGGGATTGTTTTTCAACAAAGTCTTGTGGAGGTCATGGCCCTGGTAGGCGCTGTCCGCATGGAGCACATGGTCTTGCTTGTCCATCAGTTGCGCCAG
>Ga0123354_10006545_pt1 | contig 17322 bp, 12 predicted proteins | sample TergutLab28metaG_2_FD_97872 | JGI IMG/M metagenome (GOLD analysis project Ga0123354, IMG submission 97872) | Labiotermes labralis P4 segment gut microbial communities from Petit-Saut dam, French Guiana - Lab288 P4 | ecosystem: Host-associated > Arthropoda: Insects > Digestive system > Gut ...
TTTTACGCCCGGCTTTTGGCCCCCCCCCGTTTTTTTCCCTGGTGCAAAGGCGGCGGGCCCGTGGGTTTTAAAAACCCCCCCCCCCCCCCGTCTAGCGCCCAGGTCCAAGAAAGAGTGGAGCTATACCTCTAAACTCCTCCCCATCCTCTGGCCATCCATGGCCTGTTACTGGGAGAACATTACCTTTTCCTAGGTGTGCCAAGTTGTGTTACTGTATTAGAATCCAGAAGATGTCGCTGTTATGTAAATGCGTTTTGCTGTTCTCTGGACGTAACGTTTACGATTTTGTGTGTTAAATAGCCCATGCTTGTTCCTCCTCAAAGATGAAGTATAGTATTCCATTTGCTAGACATTATGACGTGATGGTACAGTACGATGAACAGGGACTGTAGTAAACCCACTACTACTCAGAAAATCTGGTAGCGCCGGGGATCGAACCCGGGACCTCTGTATCTGTGGCCAGAAACGCTGACCACTAGACCACAGAGGCGGTCGTAGTAAACTTGGGAGTTTAGAAATATATGTAAAACTAAAAGAAGTAGAACAACGTATCCTCAACCTAAATTTAGTTCCAGCCTTAGTTGTGCTGATTGCCGCTCAGTGTTTCAAGAAGGTTACTTTGTTCTCCTTATGTTTAAATTAACTTCTAGTTTGAAAAACCTTTGTGGTTAGATAGGTACAAAATCGCAAGGAAAGTCGCGTCTCTTTAACATATAGTGTGAATATGGTGACAGTAATAATTTGCAGTGTGTGTTGGTCATTGCAGGAATGTTGAGTTACATTCCTCCATGGTCTCTTCCAGTAGTCTTTCTGTTAGTTAATTTATTTCATTTCATACAGTTCCAGACTGGGTTTGAAGAGAAGTTTATATGGCAATGCCAATTCAGTGAGGTGTTGATAAACTCAATGAACGTAGATACAAATCTGTTAGTGAATTCGCAGAACCTTGTCTGTGCTCGGTATAATTTGTTTGACCGTAATGTAACGACAGAACAGTAGGTTGGAGCTCAGTCTAGCAAAACTGAACTTTTACTCATTCTTCAAGAAAAATTCCTCGACAGTCCCTAATAATTCGACAGAACTCAGCGATTATATACTTAATTTTCCAACTAAATGCACATATAAATTGAATATTTATACTGTTTATTAAATATCCTCTACATATTTCGGCGCTCACTGCATCATCCTTACCGCTTCTCAAAGTTTGTTACAAGGACTGAGTTACAGAGCATGAAATATGTCATATGTGGGGTTTTTACAACGTTGTTTACAATTATTAAAAATATTGGCTCGTTGTTATGGCTTCAATTTTGTTTTAATATTAAAAACCTTTGTCTAAAGCATGTTGATGCTTGTTGGTAGAGAGTGGACACTTCTTGTATTTTGACGTTTTGCTGACCGTGCTCGAAACATGTAGAGGCATGAAATAAACTTATTGTAAAACAAAAATTTTGTGCATCAATTTGGTTAATCACTGAGATAAACTTCTTATATTATTTCATAGTGTTGTGGCAATATATGTTCCTTTATATGTTCCCACTATTGGGGTCCGATGGATAATCCTAAGAAGACTCTCTGTCCTGTTGTCGTGCCGCTCTTGTGTCTTGCATGTCTTGGTGTGTTGATAACTGACAACACGTAGTACCTTAACATATATTTCCTTCGCAGTTTATAAGTATTGCTAAGTAATTCAAATGAGTAAAAAAGCACAATAAATATTAACGACGAGTCAATAGGAGATGGCAGAAATCGAAAAAAAAAATTTGTAATTATAAATGTTAATGAAATTTGATAATGTTGTAAACTTATCTGTGTTGCCATATTTCACTGTAATCTTTTTGAAACTATGGCACAACTGGTGCTACCCCTGACGAAAATATGTACATAATTGAAGAAATGTGCTTAGCTACTTAACAGGAAAGGAAATGTTATCATTTAAATGTAAGTAGCGGATGAGCGGCAAGCCCTCCTGTGCCTTGCAGCCACACTGTCTCTTCCACAAAGTCAACTTTCCACTCCCTCATTCTTCCGTGCCGGTGGTGTTCTCAAAATTTTTTTCTTGTTATCCAGCAGTCCCTTCGCCCGGCTCGTTCCAAACCAACCAACGTTTACTCGCTCGCCGGAGAAGAGAAGGCTGACTTCATCCCAGAACTACGTAGTGGCTGGTAGCTTGTCAAAGACCAACAGTGCTCCTCAGTTATGTTGCTCGAGCAAAAGCAAAATTTGACAACGGCCTTCTGTCCACGAATTGAAGCTGTACAAATACCGATGCAAAAGTGTGTATTCATATTTAAGATTCTCACGGCGCCGTTGCTGAAGATTGTAGTCTTGTGGGATGTGTACGCCGTTTCGACTGGTAAACAATTACTGATGTCACGAAAAATCATAATAATTAACTTGAAGTTGAGGGAGCCCAAACAACTTTAAGATTTTTAAAAATCTGCAAACAGGATATGCAGTTTGTCTTATGTATCAATAATTATACCAGTGATCATAATTATAAGTCTGTAATTAAATCAAGATTTATTTATAATTATAATTACTATCATAATTTGATAACTGGATTGATATATTCAGTTCTTTTTCTTCTTCGTAGCCCAAAAGAATATTTGTACATTTTGACATTATCTCTTGTGGGCCTTCTTAAATCCATGTTTATGGGGAAACATGAAATGATTACTTGCATTGTAAGATGGTCGGAGTGTCCTACAGAGCATAACACAGGGAAACGCCAACACACTTCCATGTCCTAAGCCATGTTAATTGTAGTTTGGAAGTGTGGACGGTATTTGTTTGGAGTAGCAGGGAACCAGTGGCGGGGTCTTGTGAACAGTTGATGATGCTGTGGGTTTTACAAATACAGGGAATTCATAACCATCTGAATAAATACCACCTTTTCAACAGATGTTTTTACCACGGTAAAAGTAAATTTGTTCCTATGCCATGCCATGAAGGCTTTTGAGAAGAGGAGGTATATTTCCACACATTCTTAACTTCAGTACTCGAAAGATTTGATTTTTCAGCTCCACGTCCTGACATCTTTAATCCTTTACTTCTTGAATCGGAGGCTCTATGCGCCCCACAGTCAGTCGGAAAGCTGTGAAAAGTGAAACGTCCCTTGTCACTGCCGGAAAATGAACGCCGACTCCTCGGCCGACCAGCCTGCACTGCGCTACAAACCGGAAGGTCGCGGGTTCAGATCCCGATAGTTTAATTGGAATTTTTCATTGATATAATCCTTCCGGCTGCACTATGGCCCTGGGGCGAATTAGGCTCTCACGGAAATGCTTCCCACAAATATTTCCTGGGGGATAAAGGCGGCCGGTTCTTATGCCCATTGTCTTGAAATCTGGGAGTCTGAAATTCCTGGAACCCCTAGGACCCGTCCAGGTCTATACAGGGATTATTTTACCTTCTTTATGCCAAATGTTTTGACACATGAAGAGAACAGTCGCTTTGAGTGCAGGAATTGCCTCTTTCGAATCTAGGTTCTTATTGGCTGTCCTGATTACCATTTTCTTTGCGTTACGTTACAAAATAGCTGTGCCTCGTCGTCGGGTGCAGTGCCCTTCCTGCTGTCTCTTACACTTTTAGTTCACACAACACTCTCCAGCCTCATTTTCCGTTCACAGAACTGAAGAGGCATTACGGCAGTACGATTAGCTGATGCGCTAACACGACAACAATACCAGTGGTCAGATGGTCCTGTGATCTTTACGTGAGATGCAATGACTTGTTCCTTCACATTTATTTCTGGCTGAATAACAAGTGTCCTTTTCTTAGTAAGCAACAATGCTCGGAATGCCGGTATTTTAGTTAACTTGTAATAAACCATATAGATGCATTTATTGTGATGTATTGCCTTTGGCCAACAGGCTTGCATCAGACAATAATGTTTTTGTGAAACAATGTAAAATGTGCATCTGTATGTAAAATAATAGGGTGAGAGCTGGAGACTCGGTGTTTCAGAACGGAGGAATGGAAAGGGATATTTCTGTTTCACAGAAATGAACGAGTGTAATACTCTTTTTATGTTCAAACAAAAAATGGGCCGAGTGATTCAGGATAGGTGTAATACAAGAAACTACTGATTTTCAACCTTTTCTTCAAGCACGTAATGAAGTTTGTATACTATTGCGTCCTCAGACTCTTCCTGTATAATCCTCCGTGAATCCATGGCCCATGTCCGCCCCATTTAAACCTCCATGCTCTAGGGTAGGACCAGAGCGAAGGCAATGTTTGAAGAACTAATGAGTTACCCTCTCTTTCTTCTTCTGTCTCTCTCCCTCTTCAGTCCCCAGGGATTTGCCCTGTACAGTGACGTACACACCCTGTCTGCCAGCATGTTGGAATTATGGCAAATCAAATTATGAATGAAAATCGAAGTTGTTTTTTTTTGTCTGTGTGCGTGTACGATTGTGTGTATGTGTGTGTGTGTGTGTGTGTATACCGTAATTCTCTATGGGACTTGCCCATGCACTGCTACATACGTTTGCTTGTACAAAGAGAGGGAAAAAAGGGGAAACATAAAGCTCGTACGAGTCAATGTGTGTTTATGTAGTTAGCGCTATGGTACACACACTCACACAAATCCACGTACGATGGAATTATATAAAGGATAAAGAGGGTAAAATAGTCACACAGGCCCATGTGCAGGGCACAGAAGAGGAACGACCTACCACACGATTGTGCCCTAGTGAAAGCACTGTCATTTCTAGAATGACTTACGTCTCTCTTCTCGTTAACCTCTAGGCCTGCAGACTTACCGGTGTGAGAAGGTCTCTTTTAGTGTGCAGTTCTTATTCCATACGGGCTAAGGCGTGGAATTTTTGATTAGCAGAATAATGCTTCTCTTTTAAATAGCTCTGCTCCAAGCAGGATTTTGGAAAGGCAGATCGGAATTCTATGAATATCTGCCCAATGATATAACGACAGGAACAACCAGAGCATTTTTTTTTTTGCAGGATAGCACTTGAGAAATTCACTTTATTTCCAGGCTCTTCGTTAATATTTTTATACTGTTAGTTAACAAATATGTATCTTCAGATTGCTTTTGTTGTCGGATATGACGTTTCGTAGTTTGGTGGAGAGTTATGTGCGTGTAGTTTGGTGAAGGAGCGCTATACTTTCAGGATGGAGACAGACGTTCCTCCAACCGTTGGTACCTAGGCTCAAAACTACACGGCGTCACATCCCAGAAGATAGCAAGCTTTAATATTACCTAAGTGAGGACATACTGTGTCACGGAAAGTCTCGTTGTAGGGCTGTTGTGGGATTTATCTCTGGCTGCGCGGGGGTTTGCACTTTTGAACACGAATTTGGAATCAGAGCCTGTGGTTCTCTTCACATGATATAAGGTTGTGCACTGTGATAAGAACTTACATCTCGGTCTTCTTACGTATGACAGTCCACAGTCTGTCAGCTGGTACCACATTTACATAGAGAAGCGTTGCCTGTCTCTTATCTCCAGATGATATCCATCCGTCTACGTCACACGCTTTCCTTGAGTGTCAGATTTAGGCTCAGTTTAATTCGTGCTGTGTTTTAAATATGATATGAATGTGTGATACGGAGGTCGCGACATTCTCTCTCACCGTCCCTCTTGATGCTTCCTTTCCAGAGTCTTAAGATTTCCGATATACTTTTTGGGACTTCTCGTTTTGTGTGTGTGATATGATCAAATTCTCCAGCTAACCACGAGAGCGTACACAAGGACGTCTTCAATAATTTCTTCTAACATTCCATAAAATATGTTTTATGGACCCTTCGTCGCGCTCCACTACATCACATAGCATTATTGCAGCTTAATTAATAATAATCCTACAACCGAATACGAAATTGACGCATTACACAGTAAGAAAGTAGATATACCCCTAACAGAAGCAGGAGTAATTTATACACTGAAGAAACTAGTATCAACATTGTCTGTAAACACTGCGACGAAGAGTCTGCTCTGGAAGATAATTGAATTTTAGCACGAATTGCTCATGCTGTAAATCCGAAGAATTCTACGAGGAGATGCTGATAAGTCCTTAGCCCGACCAGGAAGGAAATAAGCTACAGCGACCAAGCTCGAGATTTTTTTCAACATACTCCCCACGAAGCCCAATACGAGGGGGTGCTGATAAGCCTTAGCCCGACCTACTTCCCTATGTCGAAGGATGGAATCGATAATGTCGTTGGAAAGAGGGGTCTGTTCATGTGCCGAATTGCAATTCTTTTCTTGTTACCCCCTCTTTCCAACGACACTATCGATTCCGTCCTTCGACATCGGGAAGGAAGCCGGGCTAAGGACTTATCAGCACCCATCGTAATCTTATTTGCTGAAGCTCTAAGACTCTAGTCTAAGTTTTTTGTTCAATAAACACAACACAGTATTTTAATTATTCGACGAATTGTAATAACAATTTATTCTTAATCCTTTTGGCTTCTTCTTGTGAGACTTGCCAGTAGTTAGAATTTCCCCTGAATGGGTTACGAGCCCAGCAGTAGGATTGCTACTTTTAGCCTCTGGACAGGCGTGTTGTGGGATGGTACTGAGAAGGCATTTGAAAATGACAGGCATTATAAACAACAAGTTTAGACCACAGAAACACCTAAAGAAAAGAAGAAGAAAATTATACAGTACTCTAGCCTTCCAGGTTTGCTAGACGGTGGTGAAAATTAGACCATTAAAATAAGAACCGCAAAAAAAAATAGCCGTAATAGAGATGAAATTATTGAGAAAAACAAAAGGATGCACTTAGACAGAGCATACAACAAACACAGCGTTTGCAAAGGAATTAAGTATAAACCCAGATTTGGACAAAATGCAGGCATACAAAAGAAATTGTTTGCATCAGTTTCTTTTGTATGCCTCATAATAGATTACCGAGGGTAATAAAACACTGCATTCCAACAGGCAGATCATTAAAGAGACTTCTAGAAGTGTGAGACCGGAACAGGTCAACAAGTGGCCCAACTTCGTTTTAGCTAGATGATGATAATGATGATGATGATGATTTTATCCTTATATTCAGACAAAACCAAAGCTTGTAATACTTAAACTAATCTTTAAAGAAGGCTGAACGTAATTCTATTTAGGTGATATGTTCGTAGTTAATACCCTAGTACCCTAGTACGCAAGATATGACGAATGTGACTTGGAAGCTGAAACATATCTTCAGCTGTGTATATTTTTGATATTACTAATAAAAGGATGCGTTAATGGAAACTGCTTCATTGATTTCTGTCATTTGTATTGGGCAGCGTATCATATCTAATTCAATTTTCCAGTATTTCTTCAAGATTATTGTATAAATATTTTTAAATTTAAAGTGTTACTATCCTAACATATTAAGGTAGGGCCTGTTAAATTTTGTGACGTTTGTGTCAGGCTTGGTCGTCAAAGATTTAATAAACGTAGTTCTTTACACAAACACAAATGCACACACACGCATGTATGTTTGTATATCTGTAAACTAGCATAAATCTTGTTTAAATTCCAAAGGGAAACAATTACAAACGAGCTTAATCAGAAATACCTAACCTCCGTCCGCACTAAGAAACAGAGACCGACATCTTTCATACAACATGATCAACTATAGTAGATGGTGGCTGAGTGATTTGGCACTCAAAATGAAAGGTGCATACTGACAGACATTTTATAAATTTTATTCACAACTGTTATTTCGATTTTTTTTTATCATGTTGGCCCACATTTTATAATCTTCCCGCTTTTGTAATTGTGAGAGACATAAAAAACATAATGACTGAGTAGAAACCTATTATACTACGATAATTTTTTTTTGAATGGTTAGCTAATCCGGCGATATACAAAGACCTCGAAGCACAACAAAATCCCATCTATAGCTACACTTTATACAGAAGATATCTTTTCCACTTATTCACAGTTGTTCATAAGACACTGTAAATTACGATTTCACTGAATATTCGCGGTATGTAGCTTTACTATGCGTGGCTGAAGCTGTAGCACCGACCGAACAGCGTAGCAATCTTCAGCGTAGATCGAGGCTGTAATGCCAACTTACATCTTACTGCCGTTTGTTACCACTGACTGTGAGAGCAAACTAGTTTCGTATTCCAAACTAGACCGTGTTGAGTACAGAATCGCGACAGAATTTAAGTTTTATAGATATATTTGCCGTCTTCGTTTGTTGTCTAGTTTAAATTATGGTTTTGCAGTGGGTCGGTCTCTTACACAATGAATGCTAGTAAATTTCGCTACATTAAATAAAAACCGTACAAAGAAGCAAATGATTTACGCGTTTGAAAATTATTTACGTTAGGAGGACGTGTGCAAAACAAAAACAGCAGGTACATGTGACAATATTCCTGCGTATTCAGACCATGTGGCACAATCATGGACGTCCAGAGACTGAATGCAGTTGATTCAAGGGATAAACATTAACATTCGAGATCCACAGCTGTTTTGTAAGTTGAGATGCTGAGAGTTTGAGCGTTTCAAGGTAGGTCGGGGTGAGGGCGGCAGAGATGATAAAGTAACCCCCGGTCCGAAGAAGGTCTTAATTTTCTCAGTTGCCGCTCGTGAACTCTGGAGAAAGGCAAATAACTTGTTCTTCCTTTCAGTAATTAATTCCTGCAGGGACGTCTCCAGGATATCAATTATATTTTACTGCTGCTTCTTAGCTTGCCGTGTAAAGTGTAAAATATAGGGCGTTCAGGAAATTGTGTGAAATTCAGATTATTGAGTGCAACGTGACATGGGCGTGCCTGCATGTTTGGATGCTATTTCTTGTTTCTAATGCGTGTGTGTATATATTCTTTTAGGTCAGATATTTCAGCTCATAATTAAGAACAAATATAGGTGAGTTAAATTTGAAAAATTTAAAAATTCACTGCATTTTCTGTGTGTTTGTAAATTCGGATACAAAGGCAGTGACCGGGGGAAGTAGATCCAGTTGCCACGTTCCGACGTTGCACTTTAGGTCTGTGAAAAACTGGCAAAAAGAAAATGTGTAAGCAACAAACTTTTGGACTTAGAGTTTCATGGTCCATTTCTGTTACGTAACTTGGTCTTTCGAGGTTTAGCCGCGCCACTGTTTGTAGTTGTTCAGACTTTTGCAATACATTACATTCTCCATTTTCAAAGATGGAAACTGCAGTATGTGCTGCAACATTGTGACACATTCACTGCTGAAGGTGGCAACTACAGTGTGCGCAGAAGTTTGGAGCGGTTTCAACAAACTTCGCAGCTGAAGCCCGATAGAGAAAGATGAATATAAGGACATATTAATATTGTCGGTGTATGAATTTTGGAATTTATATGAGGAGAATTAAATCCTTGGATATTGATATATTCGTAGATTAACATAAACTTTTATTATAGAATTATTTGAATGAGGTTTTAAGGACTCTCATTAATGTAAATTATATGCAAAAGTTTGGTTCTACCTCACAGAAAACAGACTACTTCCCCATTAGAAAGACCAGGCGGCTAATGCTGGTCAGGAAAATAATCGCTGTTTATTTAGAAAAACACAAGATTCATATACGAGGTGGTGCTGGTAAGTCCTAAGCTCGACCTACTTCCCGATGTCGTAGGACGGAATCGATAGTGTCGTTGAAAGGAGGGGTCTGTTCATGTGCCGAATTGCAAGTCTTTTCTTGTTACAGAGGCTCAAAGGAAGCATGTCAGGCGACGCGCGCGATTTCAACAATATGGAGACGCGAGCTGTCAACAAGTTTTTTCCCCTCCTGCAAGGCAAGACGCCGAAGGAAATACACGCAATGCTGACAGAAACATTAGGGGAACAATCACCATCGTATGCCACCGTCAAAAACTGGGTGGTCCCGTTTAAACGTGGGGATTTTTCCACCTGTGTTGCGCCTCGTCCTGGGCAACCCAAAACAGTGACCACCCCGGAGATTATTGATCAAATTCACGATCTAGTCTTGGAAGACCGCCGAATTTCACCTAAATCAATAGCTGAACGACTGGGCATTTCACGTGAGTGTGTTGGGTCCAACATTCATGACGTTTTGGACATGTAGAAGCTCTCCGCGAAGTGGGTACGGAAATGCCTGAACGCGGATCAAAAACGTCAACGGTGCCAGTCGTCTGAGCAACTTTTGGAATTTTTTCGGCGCGATCCAAATGATTTCCTGTAGCGATTGGTGGCCATGGACGAAACCTGGCTATATCACTGAGACCCGGAGACAAAGCAACAATCAATGGAGTGGAGGCATAGCGGATCACCACGCCTCTAAAAAATTCCGAGTGCAAAAGTCCGCTGAAAAATTTCTCGCCTTGATTTTTTTGGGATCAAGATTGTATTCTCCACATTGTTTTTCTTCCAAAGGTCCAAATTATCAACGCGGAGTATTACTCATCTCTGCTGGTGCAATTGAAGGACATTTTGAAGGAAAAACGCCTCTGGAAGGTCACCAAGGCGGTATTTTTCTTGCACGACAATGCCCCGGCTCACCGGGCACTTGTAACCCAGAAGAAACTGGCCTACCTGGGCTTCCAGTATCTTGATCCCCCACCCTATTCTCCGGATCTGGTCCCGTCGGACTACCACCTGTTCCCTGGACTGAAAAAACAATTGAAAGATCGCAATTTTTCTTCCGGCGAAGAGGTCGTTGCTGCCGTGGAGACCTTGTTGGACGGACAACCTTCTAAATTTTTTTTTTAGTGGCTTGCATAAGTTACATCAACGGACTAAGAAGTGTGTGGGGAGTATGTTGAATAAATCCCGGGTTTGTTCGCTGTAGCTTGTTTCCTTCCTGGCCGGTCTAAGGATTTATCAGCAACCCCCTCTTAAATACACAGCATGGCAGTATACAGATTTACTTAATGTTACAGCATATGGTTCAGGAAAATGCATTTACCACTGGGAAATGAAGGCTATATTGGCAGGCAGTTGCATAAACAAATAAATTAATGCAACAGGAAATATAACATTCTTTACAGTGCAGATTACTTCTTTTTTCTCATAAGTTTTGACTTGAAATAAACGTTTATAGCTAAACTCTCCACATACCTAAGAGTAAGAGAAAAGAAACTATAACCTTAAATTCCTGGACAGTTCTGAGCTGTTGAATTTTTTACTTTGCTTATGAGGAATAAACTAAAAGTTTTAAAACACAAGATGGGCAAGGATTTAATTATCATTACAGGGAGTGGTTCTTTGCTGGGTGAGATGTGTTATTGCGCGTTTCCTTTATGGCTTCCTTCGCAAAGGATTAATGGAGGACGGGGGTGCTGCAAATTAGATAATGCCACTGTTTGTTCGACTGTTAAAACTAACTCTTCATTCCAACTTTTCAGAGAGTATTGCAGACTAAAAGGGGTGAAAATCACGGAGACAAACAAACAATTTCACAACTTCTAAATTTTAATTCCGCGTTCTAATTGAAGGGCATTCGTATGAATCCAGTTCTCCCTGCCGCGATTTGTTCGATGCAGCAGTTGTATTGACGCTAAAGCGTGACTTCTTTTAACTGGATAATAAATGCGCAAAGAAAAACTATTAACCCTTTCCATGCTGAGTTGTATATCTCCAAGGTCCTTCTTTTCTTTGTATACTTTGTGTTTTCCCTCTTCGTAGTAACTTTGTGACGGCGTCCATTGATGGTACGCCACAAATTTAATTAAATCAGAGCGGACACAAGGTATACATTTTTGGCCTTCATGCATGACTTCGTCTTATGTTCACAGTAAGATAGCCTCAGTTCAATGAGGCAGGCAAACACAACTTGGTTTAGAGGAGAAACAGTACAAGGTATGAGATCCCGCATCGAAAAAAAGAAAATTGTAAAATCATATAAAATCCTCCTTTTGTATTTTAATGTGTATAGCCTTATGATGACCCACTAAGGATCCAGATATGTAGCTGCACTTCTTAAAAAAAGTTTTTTAACGCAATAAATCAAGTTGTGTTGGACTGCCTGCTTAATATGATGATTTATTACACATTAATAGGCCTATTACAAGTTAATACATAGTCGTTTTTCGGAAGAGAACTTCGTTTTCAGAAAATTAATAAAGTTTAAATTTAACATCGTGCCAAGTTTGGATTAGCATCAAAATGAGTATGGATCTTTCAAGGTTTGGCCAGTCGTAGTAAAAGCCAACAGATGGTAGTGTTGCCTTTGAATAGCAATATGCTTTTTTGTTCTTATTAATGGAATAACCCGTAAAAGAGCGTCAACTTTGGGCCCTAGATTGCTGAATGTCTGCGAAATTTCTTCACCGGTCGGCGAAGCGTTAAAATTAACGGACTTATTTTCATAAAATGTCTAACAGTGAATAAAATTGCACTTTGCTCAACATGTATTTTGTAGATTTTTTTATAGATGTGTGTGATTTTGATACAATAAACTCGCTGATAGTTAGCCTTACTGGGTAGTAGTCTACTAGCGATTTCTTAACGTGCATCATTAAAGTTCCGCTTTATAAAAAATCTGAGAAACTCTAAGATGTTAGCTCACGGTTTGCAAATCAAGTTACATATGAAAATGTAATCGGTTTGGGAGAAAAGCGTGTCTATACCCTGCGTAAATTTGGTCTTAAAAGTGAGAGGTCTAAGCATAAATATAGACCAATTAGCAAAATAAGATGGAACACTGATGATAGTAAGTCTAAATGATGTCGGGCTGGGCGCATTGCTTAGCGTTACGTTCAGAGATGTCAAAAGTGTTAAGTGTGACATTAGACGTTTAAAAATGCATAGCAAAACACGTCGCCTAAATCATTGCAGAGTGACTTAGCCTACTACGAAAAGGGGGTGGTTGTGTAGTTTGAATTACTGTACAATTTTTTTGTTTTGTTGTGTGTTTTTCGAAGCAATTCATTCCAGCAATTACAGAGAACTACTTTATCGATGTAAAATGGTCTGGATTATTGCGAAGTCAAAACGAACCTGTGTAAAGCATAATTGCATCATGATTTGCCAATTCTTTAGAAATTTTCGCACGCAGAAGAGGCATTACACTCTCTCTGCTGACTCGTTGGCTGCAGTTGGCTTGGAATCGGCACCAAGGGGGTTGTAACGACATTTGTGCTAGCTAACGACATTACAATATTAGGTTACGGCGCTGTACGTAATCTAACTGAACTCCTTATGAAGTCCTAACGGCATCTTGCTCGTTCTACCATGAGGAGACCCTTCCAGAAGATGGCGCTGTATTGTCTGTCGTGGTGCTGATAGACATAATTACATCCGTTGAGCACGTTCTTTCGTTACAAGCTGATAGTGGGAAAGTTGCTATTGAAATGCACCTTATTTTGAGGAAACCAAAGGTGGATTACCGCCTTCGAGACAGCCGGCCGATGGCATCTATCCGGCGCGAAATTTATCCAGTCACCATTCTCGCATGGCATTTTCCGTAGAGTCAGGATAGTGAGGTCGGTATAGAGACTACGGTACGGTCTGGATAATCCGGGGTTCGAATCTGTGTACGGGCAGGAGATTTTTCTCTTATCCAAAATGCCCAAAACTCTTGTGGGTCCCACTAAGTCACCTGTGCAGTTGATACCGGGTTTTTCTTTCCGGGCGAAAAAGCGACTGGGGTTTGATACTTACCACTCATCTTCGACTTGGGCCGAGTTTAAAAACGTGTGGAGGTGTACCTATACTCTCCGCATATGCCTTCTTGGAGTGGACAAGGCAAAATTATTTTGTTGTCTTTGTGTGTATGTCTCATTAGGCATTGTTTTCAGGTTTTACTATTACAGATTTGTATACATTGCTCCCCAATTCCATATGTGCTACACGCTACTTTCTTCTGACCCTCCATAATTTCATAATCCTAATAGCATTCGATGAAAAGTACAAGTTATGAAACTCACTGTTATGTAATTTTCTTCCTTCTCGTTCTGAGATTATTTTACAACGAAACTACCCGTTTTTGACTCTGATATTTTCCAGGAGAACATGGCCTCTTCTTTCTAGATTGTTTCCTCATTCATTGTTCATAATTATTTTCACCCCTTACTTGTTACTGCACAGAGCAGGGATGCAAAATTTTCCCCAAATTTAGGAGGGACCTCAAAATTCTAAACCCCAGATGGATGATATGAAACAAGGTCTGTATTGAGGAATACTCACCGTGAAGAATCTAGTCGCCCGGGCGAAATGGCATCCGGGATTTGTGCATCAATTTCATGAAGCAACGTGTTAGAAGGGCGGTGCTGCGGTAACACACGAACCATATATTTGGGCTGCACCTCTGTCCCATATTTGCCGGGCTGTCGACGATCTTCAGTGAAGCTCTTCGTAATTCTCTACAGTTTTCACAATCCAGTGTCAATAAAATAGTTGCTTATAGCCTAAAATCACCTCGCTGTAAGTCCCTATCTACTCTACATTTATAATCAGCTTTCCACGCTGTGCCAAACTATAAACATTACAGTTTTAAGGGGATAGTAATTACTTTAAAAATTTATGAAACCCTACATAATTAATGCAGTTTTGTACTGAATCGATTACTCTGGTAAGAAATGTGTTAATTCAATTGCGAGTGCATACCTTTAAGTTTATTAACACTTGTAATTATGCTGATTTATTTTATAGAAAATTAGAGATTTTAGCACGAATTTGATTGAAAATTTATGTTTTCTGGCAAGTTACGCAATGTCGGTTGCTAAATCGACATGACATAATCTCCCAGAAGGGTAAACTCTTCACCGGCACTACCGAAAACTTCAAATCTCGCAAAAGTAAGATTGCTATAACAAAAGGAGAGAATCGTTGAATATGATGGGAATGCTTTCAACTTACTGCTTGTAGGAGCCACCCTCCGTGCTCTTTCTGTTATGTTATTAACAGCACGGCTGTGGATTCAGTGGATGGATTAAATCGAAGGAAACACAGTTAGCGATCTGTTGCAGTAAAACTGATTAGGGCCAGGGTAACGTTTAGATTATGGGGAGGATCATCACCTTTCTAACATGATTACTGGCTGCAGTTCGTTCATGCTGTGTACGTAAAATTATGAGTGTTATTATTACCTTTGTTTCGTGCCTGGGTTTGTACCGGCCACGACCCTCACATCACTGTTATCGACACCATAATGCTGTTTAGTCGCTTTCGCAAAAATTGCGAAAAGTGACTGTTCGAGTCATCTTGTTTGTCCGTCCTTCTGTCCGCACAGAACAACTCGTCTCCCACTGGACAGATTATCATGAAATTTGATATTATTGTATATTTCGAAAAACTGTCGAGAAAATTCAAGTTTCATTAAAATCGGACAAGAATAAAAGGTACTTTACATGAAGGCAAATATACATTTCTATCATATCTCGCTCAGCTCTTCTTAGAATTAAAAATGTTTCAGAAAAAAACCGAAGATTAAATACACACCTTTTATGTTCAATGGCGTTTTTTCGAAAATCGTGTCGTTTATGAGATAAAGTGGAAAAAGTTTGTAGAGCGGGGTAGGCCACCGGTGGCAATATGGCGCATACGCGTTACATGCTGGATACCTAAGGCTACTAATACACACAGTGAGGCTGTGTAATACTCATTGTTTTTCCATAGCAACAATGGTTGCACGAACGTGCCTCCATGTTGCATTATACGTACATAGCCAGTTTTGTTTAATTTGTGAACATCATTTAGAGTACTAATAAAATATTTGTGTTTAACAGGTTGGTGACTATTCTGTAAATTTATTTTTTACTTTGCTACTCGCAGGAAGTTTGTAAGTGTTTATATATGTGTTTTTTCATTAATCCTTTGCAAGAAGTTACTTAGCATAAGGTTATCATTAGAAGGTTGTATGTATTGATTTATTCTCACATCTAAACATTACTGAATTTTGATGTTTTGCTGACCGTGCATCTCAGTATATTTATCTTATTAATTAACCAACTTGATGCACAAAATTTTGTTTTACAGTAAGTTTTATTTCATGTCTCTACATGTTTCGAGCACCATGTGCTCATCATCAGGAGGCCAAAATTATATTATACAGCCTCTGTTTCAGTGTGATGATACCAGAGGCTGTATAATATAATTTTGACCACCTGATGATGAGCACATGGTGCTCGAAACATGTACAGGCATGAAATAAAACTTATTGTAAAACAAAATTTTGTGCATCAAGTTGGTTAATTACTAAGATAAATTACTGAATTTGTTTCGGTTAAGTATTGTGTGACAGCTACAGTAACATTCTGTGGTCAAATTTTATTTCGGCCAATATTCTTCAATATTCTTGAAAAATAATCCAATAATAAGTTTTATGATCTTCTGTCCATTGGGAGCCGAGTTGTTCCGAGTGGATGGACAGACAGACAGACAGACGGACGGGTAGACAGGCAGACAGACAGGCGTGAAGAAGCTAATAGTCGCTTTTCGCAATTTTGCGAACTTTTCTAAACTACAAGAAACCTTATTGTGCGTCATTATAATAATATTACGGTTTTAGTAATTGTATTGCTACATTACCTTATTTTAGCTTAATTATTCTCACAGTTGTGTTTGTAAAACATGAAACTATATTTATTGGGTGTAAATGTTTATGTATATGAAATTTTTTTAATTCTTTAAGTTGTGGAATTATATAGAAAACTTATAAAGTCCTTTCTCCATTCTCTTTGTTCCAATTTAAAAGAGAAACTAGTCTTATTTTATTATACTTTTAGTTCTAACTGTTTTTTACAACAGAATGTATCTTTTTATAATAAAACAATTTTATTAGACTTTTTTAGAGAAGGCATCACGAAGTGCTCTAATGAAGTATATAATAAACTCACAAATATAAGTCAGCACAACAAATACTTATTGTAGCAATAGGCATTGCTCCAATAAGTATTTGTTGTGCTGACGAGTTTATTATACAAGTATACTTTATTAGAATGCTTTTCTCTATTATGCTAATCAAACTACAAAATGAAAATTAAGAGAAAAAAACAGAAGTTATGGTTTTCTCCAAAGAATTTGAAAATATTAATATTAAAATAGATGACAACGCCCTAAAGCAATTACCAAAATTTAAGTACCTAGATAGTATAATTACAGAAGATGGGGAAAATAGAGAAGATATAATACAACGAATTAAAGAAGCTAAAGTTATGTTTAATAATTAAAAAAACTACTACTATGTTCAAATAACCTTAGTTTGGAAATGAAAAGGAAACTTATAGAAAGTTGCATTTGGAGTGTTGCTTTTTATGGATCAGAAACATGGACCGTAGGAAAAAGTGAAGAGATGAACATAAACGCATTTGAAACATGGTGCTGGAGAAGAATGTTAAAAATAAAATGGACAGATAGAGTAACGAAAGATGAAGTTTTCCAAAGGGCGAAAGAAGAAAGATTACTTTTAAAAATTAAAAAAAAAAAAAAAAAA
>Ga0123354_10006546_pt1 | contig 17320 bp, 11 predicted proteins | sample TergutLab28metaG_2_FD_97872 | JGI IMG/M metagenome (GOLD analysis project Ga0123354, IMG submission 97872) | Labiotermes labralis P4 segment gut microbial communities from Petit-Saut dam, French Guiana - Lab288 P4 | ecosystem: Host-associated > Arthropoda: Insects > Digestive system > Gut ...
AAGATGTAGAGAAAAATGAACAAAACAGTCTGTACGTAACACATGTTTTACGTAAGTATTACAGTTTCAGAGATAGCTAAACGAAGGGGCGCGGAGCAACAGACTTTTTACCCCATGCTTTCCTTTTTATACTAAAAGTTTACCGTGATTTCGTAACTCTCCTCACTGCTCAGCACACATCACATTAATTGCTATATAAAGGTAAAGGTAAAGTGATTCCGTTACAGGCCCGGTGTGGCCCAGAGGGTGGGTAGAGGTATAGCTCTACTCTTCCATGACCGCGGCACTAGAAAGAGATGAGTGTTCAGCAGCACGCCTCGGCCGCACTTTACCCCCGGGAAAGCCCCGGTACCCATTTTACAGGAGGCGGTCACCCATCCAAGTACTTACTGCGGTGATCAGACGAGAACCGGTGTTTTCAACGTGGTATGCATTAATTGCTATACTAAGTACAAAATACAGACGGATGGACGTGGTGGTCGAGCGATTAGGACTTTGCTATCTCGTGGTGAGGTGTTTAAACAGATTTGAAACTTATCCTGGACGTTGGCTAACCTGATTGACGACTTTGTGATATTCCTTAATTTCTCCATCAAATGCCGGAATGTTACCTCGGTTGAAGTCAGGACCGAATCTTTTCATGTTCTTTACAGTTCCTTATTAATTAATCTTCGTTTGAAGCTGTAAAGTAACTTAGTTGACAACATCGATAAACAAACCAAGATCAAACGAAAACACGAGAGGTATTTTAAATGAACAATTTTTCTACGAAGTAATGGAACATCAACTGTTCATTTACTTGAATTTAACTTCAGTCGTTGCTTGTGTAAACTTTTGCCTTTGGCCGTCGTGTGTAAATTTCTGGATAGCATACTTACCATTTATATATTGCGTTAGGATTTTAGCTAAAATCCTATGATGTATAGAAAATAATCTGTTATTTGAGTTTATAGTTTTTCGTACAATATATTTGAAATATCCTGTATGGAATTAGCCAGGACAAATATATGTTACGTGATACATACCTAAATCTAACTAACTAACTATTTAAATACATGTAGCAGAGTCCTTCCTTAGGAGCTAACAGGTCCTCAGCTAGTCAAGAAATTTCGCTCATTTTATGGAACCCGAAGGCACATGGTCGCTTTCACAAGCGCCCTTCACCTGTCCCTATTCTGAACCAGATCAGTCCAGTCCATGTCCCTTGTCCCACTTCTTGAAGATACATTTTGATATTAAATACGTACATAAATAAGCATCATAATTTAAGTTCAACCAGTTCCTCATATCTGTAAGAGTGACAGAGATCTAGATGCAGAGAAATGATGCCAATTAATAATTTTGCTAAAGCATTCAAATTTTTATTCCAAAATTATTATTCAAACTTGCAGCCACAACACGTGTTACATAAACTCTGTATTTCAGCATGACAGATGATGATTCTGGCCGTTTTCTCATACACTGAAGTAAATGTGCATTTTTAAATTACGTGTATAAGCTTATATCACTGTAGCAATACCCGGAGGATAGAATCACGTGCGTACTTAATATCATGGTATAGTGTCTGGCACTCCTTCTTCTGAATATCACGGCCCAGTGTCTGGCACTCCTTCTTCTGAATATCATGGTATAGTGTCTGGCACTCCTTCTTCTGAATATCACGGCCCAGTGTCTGGCTCTCCTTCTTCTGAATATCACGGCCCAGTGTCTGGCACTCCTTTTTCTGAATATCATGGCCCAGTGTCTGGCACTCCTTCTTCTGAATATCACGGCCCAGTGTCTGGCTCTCCTTCTTCTGAATATCACGGCCCAGTGTCTGACTCTCCTTCTTCTGAATATCACGTCCCAGTGTCTGGCACTCCTGCTTCTGAATATCACGGCCCAGTGTCTGAATCTCCTGCTTCTGAATGTCACGGCCCAGTGTCTGGCACTCCTGCTTCTGAATATCACGGGCCAGTGTCAGGCACTCCTGCTTCTGAATATCACGGCCCAGTGTCTGACTCTCCTGCTTCTGAATATCACGCCCCAGTTTCTGGCACTTCTTCCTCTAAATATTACGGTCTGGTGTCTGACACTCCTGCATCACATTCTAGAGCCTACACGAGGGCTGCTTGGGCAAGATTTAGGTTTATTGTATGAAATATCTTTGGTATGTGTGCAAATATATCTCAAACTTTTAAATTGCAAATTGTTTTTCTGTAAAGGAAGATTTGCAAATTATTTGCAGAAAATTATCGAATCTTTCAATCTATTCTCACTAGTGACTGCCATGCATAAAATATTCTTCAACCTCTTCTATTCAGATCTGCGCTCTTCTTGGAATTTTACGCAAAGTTGAATCCCAGAAGAACGCAGTTCTCGTTTGCACTGCAGCAGATGCCTGAAATCCCGCAACCCCTTGCATTCACTTCATCGTACTTAGCAATTCCATCTGCAGTCTTATTTACTCTGTGACACTGACACATTAAATATGTGTCAGTGTGTCAGTGATTACTTTTCCGATAATAATTGATTCCACTTTGCCGAACATCGTCCGTTCCACTTATACTGGAACTGGTAATATAGCCAACGTAACACAATATACGGCTATGTTGAGTAACGAGCCACGTAATACAAGTGTTTGTTAAGCTAATTATTAATCACGTCCGTTAATTAGAACCAGGCTGCTAATCTAATCGATACGTGCGTCAGCTTTATGCACCAACAGAAATGTGCAACACAGTCTTGTGCTTCAGGCACTGATTCCATACAGCACGGATCGTCACGGAGCTCTTACGTAAGAGCTCATTACACGTCATGCAAATTTGAGCTGGCTTATACTGAACTCCGAGGTAAGAATGTCATTTTACGTCACTCTGGTTACGTTTTGAGGTTGATTTTGCTGGGATGACATGAATACAATTTAATTCTTGAACCTGGAAATGGCATCGTAGTCTTTCGGAGAGTTTTGGAATGTAATTTTCACATCTACCGAGCTCCTGTACTTTGTAATGGGCAAGTCAAGTTGAACTGAGATTTGCACTTCACTCGACAACACACCAGCACACCAACCCGCTACACTGCACCCCCAACACACCCATCCACTCATCCACTCAGTTTCTTCTCGACTGTGTAAATAATGCAATATGCTGCTGCTTCTGCTGATATACAAGGAATTCCACTCATTCTTTCTTTATAACCGCGCACAACTTAGAACTTTTCGTATATACACTGAAATACGAAATCGCCTTTCGTCGTCAATATTCTGGTTTTGTCCGTTATACAGCATATCTTTATCTTTTACATTCAGTAGCTTAGCTTTTAAATTTAAACTTCTTCTTATAAGGAGCCAGTTCGAGGCGCTGCTGGCTACCAGCTATAATTTATGAGACTTTTGTGATTTTGTTCAGGCACATGTCGAAATAACTCTTCAAATAGACGACGATAGCCTTATACCTATCCCTTACAATCAATCAGTGACAATATTTCCTTTCATTCGATATTATGTGACCTGTAGAGTGTGGCGTTAACGTCCCTAGGCAGTTGAGGAAACGTGCTAATTGAACTGTACTGACACAGTACTTGCATTCATTAGCTATTTGAAATGTTCACATAGTTTTTTCCTCTACATTGGCACGTTATCTGTGTTTTTCTGGAACGCCTGCACATATTTTCTTACAAAGTCGACGAAATTGTCGTAGGTACGGCCTTTCCGTTGTCAAACGGAATGTCAAGGGACTTTTACGCTATTCTGTGTATCTCCGTGTAAATTGAAGCATAATTTACTCAATTATTATACCAACTACTGCTCATATATAAAATTTATAAAATTTACACATTAAAACATTAAAAACGCCCCGACATGTTTCGCTCCTAGGACCATCATCAGGGAGCCATATCGTCCTTGCTAAAGTCACACTATAAAAAGTCACACTAATTTAATTAAATTAATGTGGCTCCCTGATGATGGTCCTAGGATCGAAACACGTCGGAGCGTTTTTAATGTTTTAATGTGTAAATTTTATATATGTGCAGTAGTTGGTATAATAATTGAGTAACTCGACGACACGCACGGTGTAACAACGAAAATGAAGCATAATTTCTTAGTTTGCTACAGTCTGTTAAATTAATTCCGCATGAGATGATCCGTACGCAAGGAATTCTTTCTTTCCCGACGATACAGCAGTGTACATTTTGTTTTGCCCGGGTGATAACATTGTATGGATGGCAGTGGGAGGTTTGGTTAACATCATCCCCTTGTATTTGTTCAATCAGTGTTAGTTTATTGATATTCCGATTAATACGGCACTATAAATGGCTGTGTATTTATTTGTTCATCGCGTTCACTATGACATGTTTCAGCCTGTAATGCGACCATCATCGGTTAGTAAGGTAAGGTAAAATTTTCCCGCTACAGGCCCCGTGTGGCCCAGAGGGTGGGTAGAGGTATAGCGCTACTCTTCCATGACCGCGGCACTAGAAGGGGGTGAGTGGTCAGCGTCACGCCCCGGTCGCACTTTACCCCCGGAAAAGACCCGGTACCCATTTAGAGGAGGCTGGATGGACCCCAGGGCCGGTCTGGACGGGCGGAAAATCTCGTCCCCACCGGGATTCGATCCCAGACCGTCCAGCCAATAGCTCAGTCGCTATACCGACTGAGCTACCCGGCCGACAAAATCGGTTAGTGCTGCATACAATAGAGAAGAAATGAGGTATTTTAGTTGTAAATGAGCGGTCTTTACCTCAGTTTTTCCCTTTCATATAACCGACGATGGCCGCATTTACCTGCCGAACCATGTCGTAGTGCGTGTATTGAATAAATGAATACAAATATATTTATGGTATTGTATTAATCGGTAAATAAATAAACTAACATTAGTGGAAAATATATTGGTGAGAAATACTCTGTCAAAATACCCCTTCAAGTTTAATTTAATTCCGATATGCTACTTACACAGTAACAGCAGGTGTCCACAGTGTTTGTAGCAATTTCACTTTCTCGCACGAATCTCAGCTAAATGTGTCTGCGGCGCGGCATGTTTCGGCACAAAAGGTAACAGAATTGTGCTTGATCTTAATCATTCTTGCAGTTGCAGTTTACATGTCCATGTCGGTTATATAACATTGAATTATCGGACAGTAGTGACCAATGAACTGGACAGGAAATTGTAGACAGTATCGTGGCCTTTTTAAAGGGACTATGCAAGTATTATGCAGGTATTAGCCAATATTAGGGTGATCAAATCAAGAAGAATAAGATGAGCTGGGCATGTTAACACGTATGGGGTACAGGAGAGATGCATGCAGGGTTTTCGTGAGGAGGCCTGCTGGAAGGAGACTACTTGGAAAACCTAGGCGTAGACGGAAGGATACTATTAAAATGGATCTTCAAGAAGTCGGATGAGGAATCTTGGACTGGATTGCTGTGGTCTGGGTAGGAACAGGTGCCGGGTTTTTGTGAATGCGGTAATGAACCTTCAGTTTTCATAAAATGATGGGAATTTCTTGATTAGATGCGCACCTGTTAGCTTCTCAAGAAGGCAGTGCTCCAGGAAGTTAGTTAGTTGTGCAAATATTTGGTTGAAGGAACTTAGAAAATCAACGAATGTACTCAGTGCCTCAACCGAGATTGTAATCTAGTACCTCCTGGATGAAGTTCAGAATTCTTATCGTTTGACCGTTGTCAAAGATTTTCAAAGAAGAGTTTTGAACATCTGGATTCTAAATGTAATGATTCCGGTGTTTAGATCTATCTGGAGGAAGCGAGATGAAGTGTAAATTGTGCAAGGATTTGGAATCGAAGTTGATAGCAACGAAAGTGTAAACAGTAACGAATGAACCGGTAACATTACTACCAAATATTTTGAAACTGGAATACATCTAATTCCAGAAATTCTGCTGTTTTGATATTCGTCCTGTGTACCTCCGAGTATAGAAAACATGAAATACAATGTGCTGTTACAGCTAAGAGGAACTGTTTGTTCTCAAAACATTTACTGTGTTTGCTGAATTGTGAAAAACTGACCCGGCATTTTCTTCACACCGAATATAGAAGCAAATCAAGTCTTTCTGTACTGTACAAAGTTATCCCTTCCTTATTGAGTTGTGGCTAAACTACAGAAGGTCCCTCAACACACCTGAGGTAAACATTCTTCTCCTTATACACGTATAGTCGTGTCCCTTACAGGGCTGTGCAAGGCCTTCCGTTCTCCGGGCTGCTGATACGAGAAACCAATCTGTTGCAACGACTCTACTTGCGCACGACAAACAAAGCAAAGGAAAATAACAACTTTTATTTCCTTACTAGGAATTGAACCCGCGATTCCAGAATCTGAACGACAGAAGATATTACACACTAAAGTTTTGGTAGGAGCCATCCCGTTGTGTTATTCAATATTCAATAAAGTGGTTTATTCAGTCTTAACACAACATCAATAGATATTCAATAATACACAGTTTTGGCTACGTGTTTCAGTTTTACCAAACCATCTTCAGTCCATTATTTATTATATGGAGGTACATTTAGTGTGTACAAACATTATGGGATCCCATAGTATTTACATAAATTTTAAATTTAAATTTAAACTGGTTTGATTTCGTTTAAACACCATGGGATCCCATAATGTCTGTACACACTAAATGTACCTCCATATAGTAAATTTTGGCCTGAAGATGGTTTGGTAAAACCGAAACATGTAGCCAAAACTTGTATTGATATTTTTTTTTGACTGAATAAACCACTTCATTAGATATTACACAACTTAGACCCTTCGGCTGTCAGTCATTTTACCAAATATAAATAAAATATTTCTGTTCCTCAATTTTTATATTCAACGATGCTCTCAGTTTTTATTTTTTTTTAAATCGTCACAAATATTATCGGCACAAAGTAATTTGTGTTGCTAAAAACATAACAGTACGGTCTGTAAATTATGGGATTGTTAACAGTTCAAACATTTCCCAATATCGCGCTGCTTGTTAATCGTTACAGCACGTTCCATTCAGCTGTAGTGTGTGTTACTCATAGCTACAATTACGACTGGAATGAGCTAATCGAGAAGAATGAGAGGGCTGGGCATGTGGCGCGTATTTGTGAGGAGAGGGGGGTGTATAGGATCTTGGTGGGGAAACCGGAGGGAAAGAGACTACTGGGCAGACCTAGGCGTAGATGGGTGGATAATATTAGGATGGATCTCCAGGAGGTGGGATGTGGGTATATGGACTGGATTGGGCTGGCCCAGGATAGAGAGAGGTGGCGGACGCTTGTGAGGGCGGTATTGAACCTGCGGGTTCCGTGAAATGCGGGGAATTTCTTGACTAGCTGCAAACCAGTTAGCTTCTTAAGAAGGACTCTGCACCATGGAGTAAGTAAGTAAGTAAGTAAGTATGAGATGCATTCACTGTCGTGGCTGGAGGTTCCAGTGACAAATGTTCCACTGAGGAACATATACTGACTAATGACTATCAATAAAAGAGTAGGGATTCAGACATGTTTGGCCATTTGTGTGTCGTGATGTCGTGGGATCTGGCACATACCGGAGTCAGCAGTAAGTCATACATAAATCAGTATTCACAGCATGAAGCTGTTTTAATTTATGAAGAATGCTTTTCACACGACTGGAAAGGCAGTACACAAAATTATCAGCGGCACTGTTGGACGTTTGTCAGCTTTCGTACGAGTGGGAATAACGCATGGGGAGGAATGGATGTATAGCACATCTCATTCTTAGCTGCAGTATTGGTTGGTGGGTGAGCGTTCAGCTTCACGCCCCGACTGCTTTACTGTCGGTGAAGGCGTACACAGGATCTACTGAACAGTTGGCTGGATGGGTGGTAGAGTTGGTCTGGACACGTTGGAGAAAAATATCTATGCTCCTGACGGGAGTCTAAGCAAATTTCCTCACTTTTGCAGCCTTGGGTCTAGTGACTCTAAGCCTACTGCGTACACTGCACCGCCTGTGTGGCCGTACGTGAAATAGGCTCACTACGAATCTGTGTGGCTGTAAATCGTTAACTGCCCCTCAGTTTGTAATGGAGGCCTCCCGTATCGAATTACCAAAAAAAAATATTTTCGAATACTTTTCAGGAGATAAATATGAACAGTCCGTGTGTCCTTAAGAAAAGTAACCTTTGTCGTGAAAAAGAATGCTCGGTTTCGGAAGTTCCAACAACGTCTTGAATTCCATAAACATGTGTCACAGTTACTGCGATACTTTTGAAAAGTCATGAAGAAAACTGACTTGATGAACGTACGATATCTACACATACGAACGTCCCAATACAGAAATATATTTTGACATGCGCTTTCACAATCTTTAACTTATTACGGTTCAGTTGTTACTTTAAGTACCAACGTTAAACTGGGTAGGAATTTTACATGTAAAGTAACACAGGAGAATGTGCGGGTCTTTCCATACTGGACCCTTCTCAGGTGGTCAGTTGGTCACACATTTTAATCCACACTTTTCAGATGTTTGATTTTGTTCAGAACTGCATATATGGAATGTATCTATATATTTAAAATATGTGATCCTGTTGCTGTTATTATGGTTCACTGTTGTATTCCTTTCAAGAGAGCTTTATTTATGCGTCGACTTTTATTTTACATTCGTCAAATTTGTCCCACATACTCTAATGTAACCTCAAATTTCAGTACGTCGAAATATTAGTAATCTACTACTTTCAAAAGATACTTTGTGCACAATTGGTATACTCTTTACGTGTACGTAAAAAGATCACGTTTCAAGGCGCAAGCAGTAAACATTAACTGTTTTGATTGTACGGTTTTTGTTGGCGTTTGTTATGCATCATATGCACCACAAACGAGAAAGTAGGTAATTTCATAAGAACTTGACGTCACAACACGAAGTTTACGTCATTTATTATTACGTCACGCCACAGCAATATAACTGTACCGTCTGTGGTGTCATGTTATCATGAAATTACAATCAATAATACAACAGTAACTGTTGCGTATTAAGATTGTATGTAATTTTGCCTTCACTTTTCTCAGTCAGAAAAAAATTGTGGCAGTATTGGCGTACGTGACAGGCAAAATGCGTATAAACGTAATATTGAGGCGCGTTCGCTTAACCATTTTTGCAGTGGAAACCCGATAAATATTACATATTCTGGATCTGTGTGTTTAGCCTTAGTTATCCATCATCCATTGCACATGCGTCGTATTATATTGTCATCTGTGGCCTGTCTGGCTCTACCATATTTTTTCACGTTATCTAATAAAGGGTATGATTTTCGGAAAAAATTATTGAACAAAAAATGTGTGCTTTGATTTTCTCAACAGCTTTTTAAAGAAAACATTTCCCATTACAAGAAGAATTAAGCGTGATATTGTCACAAATATAAGTAGGAAGTGGAAATTGATTCAGTGGGAACCGATTTGTTCCCTGCGGACTGACAGACCGACGGACGGACGGACGGACGTACGTACGGAGAGACAGTCAAATATTATGCACCTAATAGTCGTTTTTCGAACTTTTGCGAGCGCACCTAAAATTCGATCTGTACTCTTACAACATAATTATCAATTCGTCGGTCCATCCATTATTCCAGTCAGCACCGTGTAACCCCATCAGTTGAAAAGGCGTTGCTAAATAATGAAGGAATCAGTAACAGACTATGTTTGATATTCTTTATGGGTCGACACTCCTAGTGGACATAGGCGGCCTCATTGTTTTGGATTCGAGATCACACTCAGACACACCACTTTCGGTAGAACTCCTCTGGATGAGTAAGCGACCCGTCGCAGAGACCTCTACCTGACAACACACAGCACTCACAAGAGACAAACATCCATGTCCCAGAGGGGATTCGAACCTGCAATCCTAGGAAGCGAGCAGCCGCAGGCTCATTGTTTAGTAAAATTGGTGCTACACTGTATATAATTATCATTCCTTAATAACGGACTAAAAATTGTTCAGTCCCTCTTCCAAGTCTTGTTTTATTTTGCTTAAAACGCGTATTTATTTAGAAAAAATTTGGTGAGCGAATTTTGTTGCTGTCAAAGATGCTTGGAAGACAGGTTAGTCGGCACTGGCTGATGCAGTAACTGTTGCTCTATCGACCGCTGTGACAGACCTGTTCTGTGGCAATGCAAGGAGTATCTTTGGCTCATTAGCTAGCTTATCGAAGTTATCTTGAAACCCCTGGATATCTCCAGTGACACTCATCGTGCTGTCACCAAACTCATTATATTTTATCCTCGCACTTTGGTTGTGAGGTCATTATTCTTATTACTGATTACTTTGCACGTCCTTTAAAACAAACACATGCTCAAAATTGCTACGCACGCACACAGGTATATACACGATTTTAAAATCGACTACAAGAGACTGTCTGGAATTTAGCCAGAGTTTCCGGCCTTAGTGTTTCTGTATTTATTTATTTTTATCTATTTAACTCTTTAATTCACGGTTCTTTCTCTAGTGCCATCTGGTTCAGCAATGAGAAACATTCAGATACGCCCACTGCGTGAGTGATTATGTTTGTGTGTATGTGTGTGCGAGTGTATGTGTGTAGTTGAGAGTGTGTGAGCGTGTGTATCTGAGTGTGTGTGTGTACGTGAGAGTGCGTGCGTGAGTGCTTGCGTGCTTGACAGTGTGTGTGTGCGTGTACGTGAGAGAGTGTGTGTGTGAGTGTGTGCGTACTTGAGAGAGTGAGTGTGTGTGTGTATGTGTGTGAGTTCTTGCGTACTTGAGAGTGTGTGTGAGTGTGCGTACGTGAGAGTGGGTGTGAGTGTGTGTACGTGAGAGTGTGTATATATGTGCGTACTTGAGAGTGTGTGTGTGTGTGTGCGTGCGTACTTGATAGTGTGTGTGTGTGTACGTGAGAGTGCGTGAGTGCTCGCGTAGTTGAGAGGGAGTGTGGTGTGTGTACGTGAGAGTGTGTGTGCGTGCGTACTTGAGAGTGTGTGTGTGTGTACGTGAGAGTGTGTGTGTGTGTGTGTGAGTGTGTGTGTGTGTGTGTGTCGTGAGAGTATGTGTGTTTCGTATGTCGTCAAAACAGTTACTATTTCTCTAAACATAAATATTTTATTCTTTGTAATGCAGCCATAATATGCTTGCTGTGAGCTGTAAACTGAGCACCTTATTGTGATAAATTTGGGAATGTGAACCGGAACTGTTGCATTAGTTGGATGTAATTTGTACTTCAGAGGGTTAAACTCAAAATAAGACCGCATTATAGAACTTTGTGTGTTTCGCCCAGTCTCTCTTAGGAAAGTACTCGGATGTTATCTCAAAAGGGGCGATCTTCATCTCCTCCCTTATTCTTTTATATTCTTCTCCGTTCATTTCTGTAGAATTGCATCATATAGCTAAAATGCATCGCCAACCGAATAATGAAATAATTTAGGAAAAATGTCCCGTACATATTTCCCGAATAAAACCCCAAAAGGCGGAACATTTTCTCGAGCACTCTCATTTTAGATGCCTTTATGACATTCCTTTGTAAAGATATATTTACGTAAACGGCTGGTCCGCTTTGATTTGTTCTTATATAAATTGCGGAACGACTTGTAAAGCACTGTTCGATATTAACGTCCATGAGAGTTAGAGTATCTAATGTGGTGCCCGCGATACCTTTAAAATTTTGTCAGTAAACTGATCATAAGCTCGGGAAACGTCGGGTTAACGTACTAGAGAGGGGTAATCCGTGGCATCTGTCCTCGGTCTTTTCCGGCTCATAATGGCTGACGAAGTCATCACATATTGCTAAGTAATGTATCATTATCTTGTGAACATTTTTGAAGTACATCGTTTTTCACGGGTTAAAAGTGAACTATCGTGCTTGTTCTTTGGATTCATGTTCTCAGTTGGTCTGATCATAGAGGAAAGTGTATCTATTTCGAGACTATTCAGCGATTGCCATCTGCCTGATACTGTTTCTCTCTGCAGTCATGTCAAGGTCGTTTAAGGATTAACGTCATGTGTCGGACGCTGAAAAAAATAACCCAATGTGACTCAATCACTCACTCACAAATTGAAATTGTTACGTATATCGAAGTAGGTGGATTTAAAATCGTAGCGAAACAACATTTGGTAATATTATCAACAAGCATAATGGTTTACGTCCCCTCTTCTTTCGCACAATACCCGATTTGGACATCCTACATATATCGAAATTTATCACATACAAGAAGAACCCTTGCAGAATATGTATTTACAAAGCTGCTTGGCGGCCGAAAGCAACTTACTAATAAATTACAAAATTCTTAGTGGAGACATGTAGCTTCAGGTTGCGGACACACTCCAGACATGTTGCTTCGTTGTTAGCTGGTTGCAGATGCATGGAGGGACTGCGATTTTCAACAGCAACAAGGAACTTATCCAGGTGGCCTCACTAACCCTCCTCATCCTAAGCGGCCGCCTGGATAAGTTTCTTGTTACTGGTTAAAATCCCCTTTTCTCCACGCATTTCGTACCACCCTAATTTCCAAGCGACACTCATGCAGCCCGTCCGTATCCTCAGTTCGTTTCTCCATCCTGGAAGCTTCGGAGAACACACGAGACGCAGCACGGCTCAAATACTACATTAAGGCCTTACCTTTGTACTCTGATGAACTGAACTGTGCTGTCAGGTTAATTATTTGAGGGTGCACTGATCCCCGCGGCGAATTAAGTAGTAGCAGTAGCAGTAGCAGCAGTAGATTGTATTGAGGATCAAGGAACAGTAAACCTAACTTAGCTGTTTGTCCTCTTACAATAGGATTCAGGGTAAACTAATATTCTATGTGTGTGTATGTGTGCTAGTCAGAGTGAATAGTAAGGCCGATGGTTGTCATTTCGTCCCGAGGCATGTTAAATTAAAACATTGTGTTTTAGGGATTGCTTGTGCCACATTGTGAGAGATATATCTGTATCCTTAGGTTTGGAATGTATATTTATAGTCGAGCGTAGCTTGTTTATAAGGAAAAGAATTGGAATTTGTATTAAAATTACTGATCTTTTGAGAATAATGCACGTGGAATCAGAATAAGTAATAATTCGATGATCTTGGTGAATGATACTACTGAACTTATTATTACTCTATAGCAGTTATTATTTTTGCTGATTAATTTTTGACACGCCCTACACTCGTATCCAAATTTTGCTCCTGAGACCGGCTATCCTATGTGAAGATTTAATTGCGGTTTGTCAAACTGTGGACCACACCGTTTGATTCTTTTGAAAGGCCAGACTTAAAAGTAACTTGTAGTTTGAGAACAATGACGGTGGAGAATACAAAATTAATTTTCTTAAAACCAGTCTTAAATTTTATGGAACGCGATGACATGGGGATTATCTCACAGCGCCACTGAGATAGAATAAAAATATATCCGTGTCTGGGTAACTAGAAACGTCTAAGTACGGACTGTTATAACACGGCGGGATAAGAGCGAGGACCTTCCTATAACGAGACTGTGAACTATAAATCTTATTGTAGCACCGTGCATTTTTGTAGAATCACTTCAATTTATCAACCAACGAATGCACATGTAATTTCACATAAAACACTTTTAAAACATCTTAAAACACCCCGACATGTTTCGATATTGTCAGATCATCATCAGGGAGCTTAGTTCCTTGCTAAAGTTATAATAGTATTCACAATTCAATTGGTATTTGCAAACGAGGTGTTGTGGCAGCATATCATGTCTTATGCTGACTCAGCATAAGACAAGACGCACACCTAGCCACTGCTCAACAACACATTCCTACACAGCATGATATGCTACCACAACACCTCGTTTGCAAATACCAATTGAATTGTGAATACTATAACTTTAGCAAGGAACTAAGCTCCCTGATGATGATCTGACAATATCGAAACATGTCAGGGTGTTTTAAGGTGTTTTAAAAGTGTTTAATGTGAAATTATATGTACATTCGTTGGTTGATAAATTGAAGTGACTGTGAACCTTTACAGTTTTTTTTTTACAAATTTAAATTTTATTTTAGCGCCATAAAAAAACAAAGAATACAGGATCTTTTTTTTCAGAATATGTGTCATATATGTTGACGTAATTTCTCTTACATTATATGCGAACTACTTCTGTGGCACAGTGGTTAAGGTGCTGTGCTACAAATCGGAAGGTCTCTGGTTCGATCCCAGCTGGTGTAATTGGAATTTTTCCCTGACATGAAATCCTTCCGATCGCACTATGGTCCTGGGGTCGACTCAGCCTCTAACAGAAATGAGTACCAGGAGCATTTCCTGGGGGTAAAGGCGGCCGGTGCGTAAGCCTGACAACCTTACCACCATCCTGTGCCGTTGTCGCAAAATCTGGGAACAACTTCCTGGAACCCTCTGGGCCACTCCAGCCCTGTAATGGGACTGCTTTACCTGTTTTTATTATGTGTGAACAGCATAATGAAGGTCACATATAGTGACCGAAACGTATTGACGTGATATATACTGTGGAATGAAAGGGCTGTGTTGTGAATATGCATACTTTTATCGTGTCTACATAATTTGTTTAACATAAGGGGATGTACCAAGTCAGAAAAGAAAAGTATGAATAAACTTGTTTCCTATAATCTAAATTTTACTAGGAATATTTCTTACGTGGAAGTAACTGTCTATGGGGACTACACGACACGAAGTTTTTATGAGATTTGTATCGAATATACGGTATGCTAAGGGCCAGTTGGTCGGATGGGAGTGGTCAGTTTCGGCAGCCTTTGGCATTCCACTTAAACGTTTGCAAAGGTAACTACATGAATGTAAATCACGACCGTTTCAAACCGAATGGTCAAACGTATTGAAAGAAACTAATGAAATGATGTTAAATGCCAACTTGATTCAACAATGGAATTTTATTGATATTTTCTTAGCTCTAAATGTTTTGGGCGCATACGCCCATCATCAGGGGCATTAGATGTTGAGTTGCAGCATATGGTTTTCTGCACCGAGTTTGTGGATGGATGGTGGTCTTGAGAGCCGCTGCGCAGGTCGTGTGTATGGTGTCGATGATGCACCGTCCGCACCGTACACACGACCTACGCAGCGTCTCTCGAGACCACCACACTTGGTGCAGAAAACCATATGCTGCAACTCAACATCTAATGCTCCTGATGATGGGCGTATGTAACCGAAACATATAGAGCTGAGAATACATTAATAAAATTACCTTGTTGCATCAAGTTGGCATTTCACTTCATTTCATGAGGAAGATGCACGGCCAAACAAACCTCAAATACTGAAAAGAAATCCATTGCATTTTTTTAAGTATTTCAAGACTCGTTTTGTAACGTAGAATTACTGTGTGTGTGTGTGTGTGTGTGTGTGTGTGTGTGTGTGTGTGTGTGGTTTGCGGGTTCACTTATCTGCAAGACATGGAGATGGCGACAATGGGGCCGTCAGGACCTGTTACCATGGATACCAGAGTCATCAGCTACTCAACTCTCTTTGCCACTCGTTTCGTAGGAAGTTAGAAATGAAAGGAGAGGGGAAGGCTGAGGCCGAAGCCAGTTGCTGCATGCGATGTGTGTGTGAGTGGTGTGTGTGTGTGTGTGTGTGTAAAGTGTAGTGTAGTTACAATCTCAAAGAGTTCTGCGGTGGTCTGGTCCCATTTTCCTACCATTGCAAAAGAGAGCACAATAATGTCGAGGATGAAAGTTGGGATAAAAGAAATATTACGGCAGCGTGAGCTAGATGTAACGATTTAACACAATGCAGGGGCAATAAATTTTCTTTAAAATTTGAGACGAAGCTTTAGAAAAATCATCAGTTTTAACCCTTAACCCGCTAACGTGGAAAGTATGGTGAGCTCCTAATAATGCTAGCAGATGGCAGATGGGATTTAACTCTGCGTTTAAAGGGTTAAACTAATCAGTTAATCAGTATGTGTAAACGCAAAGTGTAACCGTTGTAAATAAAGGTGTCTCAGACGTCATTAACAAAATCGCGCCAGGCTAAATTTATCATTTCCCATACCATCGCGCTACCAGGTCATAGAAACTGCGAAGGTTAATGCAGTGATAATGATTTAAACGGGTATGCAGTGTGCAGTCATTTCGAACATGGTCTACATTAAGGCCGTGACCACTGAGATTCGCAGGATTCGACCAGTTCAGTCGAGTCAATGATGACACTTTATACATGAAATGAAATGTGAGAAACGCCTTTCCTCTACGAAGTACCGTACACAGTGAGTACTGGGCTGCATGTTCATACTATAAGCCTGGAAGTTGCGAAATGACGCGGTTTTACCAAATGTCGAGGTAGACTGGGTAATATAAAGTTACAAGGTAAAGTGATTCCGTTACAGGCCCAGTGTGGGGGTAGAGGTATAGCTCTACTCTTCCATGACCGCGGCACTAGAAGGAGGTGAGCTGTCAGCAGCACGCCTCGGCCGCACTTTACCCCCGGGAGAGACCCGATACCCATTTGACAGGAGGCTGGGTGGGCCCCAGGGCCGGTCTGGACGGGCGGAAAATCTCGTCCCCACCGGGATTCGATCCCGGACCGTCCAGCCCGTAGTCAGTCGCTATACCGACTGAGCTACCGGGCACACAGACTGGGCAATTTATATCTAAAAATTATTCGGGAGTCTTCTGGTTAAAATCTCGACCACAGGCCAGCTATGCTGAGAGAGATTCTTCAAGGTTTTGCTTAGTCTCTGCACGCAGACAGCTAGGTGTGGCAAAGAACTGTCTATATAACGGCTAGTTTCTTCTGTGTACTATCAGAATCATTTTTACTTATTACCATATGTTGTCAACTAACTAACTAATTCCATAGATCAAAGCCCTCCTTGAGAAATGAAGACTTTCTCAGCTAGTCATGAAATTACCCATATTTTAGACTGCCCAAATTTTATTACCGCGTTCTGAGGAGTCCACCGTTAATCCCTAACCTGAGCCAGATAATTCCAGTCAATGTCTCGTCCTTCCTCTTTTAGTTTATTATTATCTTCCCATCTACACCTTGGCCATCCATGTGGAAAAGTGTTGTGGAACAAACCATAAATAAGACTCTTGTCCAAAATGTCCATGAGAGTTCTTCTGTATACGAGAAAATTCATAGCTCCAGAATACCAGGAAATTCTGCAGTTTTAATTACGGTCTATTTTACCGTCCAGTGTTGCTAATATCTTATTACTTTTAAATAAGAAAGACTACGTGAATTTGTCTCTGATTTTAGTTTAAATTACCTTTCAGCAGCAACACTCAAAGTTACCACAGCCCATTTTTTTTATTTTCGTTGTTACACCGTGCATGTTGTCAAGTCACTCAATTATTTTACCAACCACTGCACTTATATAAATTTATAAAATTTACACATTAAAACATTAAAAACGCTGCGACATGTTTCGGTCCTAGGACCATCATCAGGGAGC
>Ga0123354_10006547_pt1 | contig 17319 bp, 11 predicted proteins | sample TergutLab28metaG_2_FD_97872 | JGI IMG/M metagenome (GOLD analysis project Ga0123354, IMG submission 97872) | Labiotermes labralis P4 segment gut microbial communities from Petit-Saut dam, French Guiana - Lab288 P4 | ecosystem: Host-associated > Arthropoda: Insects > Digestive system > Gut ...
CTTGGTGGGGAAACCGGAGGGAAAGAGACCACTGGGGAGACCTAGGCGTAGATGGGTGGATAATATTAGGATGGATCTCCAGGAGGTGGGATGTGGGTATGTGGACTGGATTGGGTTGGCCCACGATAGGGACAGGTGGCGGACGCTTGTAAGTGCGGTATTGAACCTTCGGGTTCCGTGAAATTCGGGGAATTTCTTGACAAGCTGCAAACCAGTTAGCTTCTCAAGAAGGACTCTGCACCATGGAGTAAGTAAGTAAGTAAGTGTCTCAAATCAGGTTTCGACTGCTTTCCCCCTCATCATTTCATATTCATTACTACAAGTCATCTCATCATTCGACGAGACATAACCTGATCTACTGAAAGCACTACCATATAAAGCGTGAATAAACAAAAGAAGACGATGGTCGCGGCGTGGTGGTGAGCCCTCCTACCTCGTATTCGGAAGGTCTCGGGTTCGTAAGCCAACTCAGAGACATGCTACACTGACGTTAATTAAGTTTTCCATCATCCCTTCTAAACAAATGTTTGGACAGTATCTTAATCAAAGCTGCGGCAACGTTCTACCCTGTCTTTGTAAAATAAAATCATCATTTGCATCCTGTCATCCCCCACGTCAATGCTTAAAGCGGCTTTTACTCGTCTACGGGTATATCTTGCCAATGTGACCGGAGTCGTGACGGCAGTTTTGTTACTATCTTCTCGGGCTAAAACCCAGAACGTTTCAGACTCTGAATCCGCCTCCGTCTTATCGTGGATCGAGTATAGGGAAGGACCTAGTCTAGCAGGCCCATTACAAAGAACTAGCCTGAAACGATACACATTTTTCAACTTTTCTGTCAAGACTATGACAAACGCATTTACTCTACCTTTCTACCACAGCTATAGACGTCTGTCAGCAGACAGTAATCTGCAACATATCGTGCGCGGAAAAACAGGAATATACTCGTAGTTACCGTTATTTTTGTCCGATCTCAACTAAATCGCAATATGTCGAAAATTTGTCGTAAAAATCAGTCTGCTGGGAGTCGGTCTTTTCCATGAGGACGGATATGACGACGCTAACATCACTACTTGCCGATCCCGGTGGCCATGCGGTCAAAGGCGTTGGTCTGCGGCCGCTCGACTGCTGGGATTGCGGGTTCTAATCTGGAGCAGTGATGTTCGTCTGTAGTGTTTGCCGTGTTGCCAGTCACCGACCTCTGCGACGAGTTGGTCACTCGTTCAGTGGGGTCCTAGCGTGTGTGTGTGTGTGTGTGTAATTGTGTGTGATCTAGAAACCTCAAGAATGAGGAGACCATAGCCAGTGTTAGGCCGCAGCGCCACAGGGAAAAGTAAATAAAATAAAGGTCACTTATTCGCAACTACCTTGTAACGAGAATGCGAGTTGCCACAGACATGCCATGAAAGCTACAGAAAGCTGTCTGCTGAAACTCTCGGAACGCATTTCAAAAATACAATAAAATAGGAGTGAAAGGGTAATCCAATTTAGAACCTAAACGCGGTCTGTGCAAATTTCACGCTTCATTGGCCTTTTTGTTTATTTATTTCTTTATTTTTGTTTAATTAACGATGTTGCCAGCAGTAAATAGCTAATGGCAGAATGGTTAGTACACAAGGAACTGGAAAGGATAAAAAAAGAAGCGTCGTAGCCCAGTGAGACCCTATTACAGCATGTCAAGAGGAAGCGACAAAAACCATGAAACTTTCCAGATGAGAAAAAAAAGCGAAAACTCCAAGTCCGGACAACCGGTCTCCAAGTTGCAATTTGAACCCGGGACCACTAATATACGAAGCAGTGGTTGACTACGGTGTACAGTATACGTTTATTACAGCACCTAAAAATCCCTTACTAAGGACGCAAACCCACTGTCGTGAACTGTCACTACAGGATGATACTGTGTAGGATCTAATATTTTTCATCGCGTTTTCAATAAATACTAATCTGTTGAAAATTGTTTCATACAAAAACGGTAGAAATTAATGAGGATTACAGTTTGTCGCATACCACTGGTTATGTACGATAAGTCATTATAAAATACATTCAACATAATTTAATTTTTCTTCGTTAATGGACTGACATGAAATAAAATTAATCACAATAACATGAAATATAAACTGCAACTTTACTGTATTTTACCGTTTACATTTCGGACGCCATGCAGATACTTCGTTTTCCAACAGACGGACTATCAACTCAAAAAAAAATGCACTTAAATGTCTTTTGTGGCACTTTCATGCACAATTTTAGACAAGAACGTGAAATAAATGTATAATGCGCAGGTAATGTCAGAAACTTCCAAATTTCATAGAGTAACTCAATGTGTTTAGTTTAAATTTGGTATTAAATTCAGATATAGGCCTACATACTGTCTAACTTCAAACCTGAAAAGACGGCTCCAAAATTGATTTTATTGTTCCTCTTCTAAATTTGCTTCCTACGTTCAAAAAGCTAATGTAGCTTCCTGGCATGAGATTCATACACCAGGGCCGGCCTTAGGCCGACTGGACCGATTTGACGCAATAAGGCCCAACTCCTATGGGGGCCCCGCGCTCATGGGAGTTTCGCGCCTACGTAATTTTTAAAAATACGCAGTACGATAGCACACAAAGCTCTCGGACTGATTTTACAATGACAGTACAAAATAAGTTATTGATTGGAACAAACAGCAAGTTGTGTATGTACAGTACATGCTCTTATTCATAACGGATGCAAACTGCGTTAATTTTTTTTTGGCAAATTTGGAAATTCAAAAAGTTATATATTTTATACTTAATTTTATATCCAGTAGCATTTTAACCATAAACACAGGCCCCATAAGCTTAAAGGTTTTTAATGTAAACAATGGGATCCCATTGGAAAAAGCTAATGAATGTACCTTAACAGTATTCCTTGTTGGCCTGATCATGGCCAGGTAACGGCCGAAACATGTAGCCGAACGTAACCAGTTGTAATAACGCAACTGTTTTATATGTTGTGTAACGAAGGCATAATATAATAAATAGTCAAACTGCGTTAGTTTAAAATTATCGCAATAGAACATATCCCGATGTGTTAGAAACTCAATAAAGAAAAAAGGATAAATTATCAGTTATCCTTTTTCCTTTATTAAAATTATCTCCTCAGACGTTGGTCTCCGTTTCTGTTCAGCACACAAACTTTTAGGGGCCAGCCACAAGGATCGCAAACGGGCCCCGCGTTTGTTAAGGCCCCACTGCACAAATAAAATACTCAATGTTACAACTGTTTTATTCTCGTTCTACGACATCGACGTTAGTTCTACCACGCAATGCGCTAATAAACTCTTTAAGCACTGGGCCCAAGTTCACGTTATTGCTGAGACAATGGTTCAAGAGTCACGTCCCACGCAACAAAGAATACTTACAATGCCGGTTACACTAGCTGAAGTGCACTGTTGTAGGATCCCTTGCAACATAACTGCACCACAGTTCTGTAGCAAATCACCACAAGCAACGGCAAATGAGTCCAGCATAACACATTGAATAAAGGACACTTACGTCAAATCACATTTAATAAGAGGCCCCAATCCAATCATTCAGCTCAATCCCAACACACACGGAGGCCTACGTAGCTTCTACCACTATCTGGTACTTGGTCACAGACTGAGCTGCTGCCACACAGCCGACCGACCGACCGACCGACCGTCCGACCTTGTACCGCAAACCATCTGTCCAAGCGAGCGCAGGCGGCTTTCAGGAAAGGTTCAAATTGATACATTCCGTGACGCACCAAGTGTAACCAGAAGAACATTAAAAAAAAAACACACCAGAACCACCATGTAACAGAACTGGATCTAACCTCATTTTCAATTAGCTTTTTATAGCGTTCTGCATAGGCAGCTCGACTGACGAATGCCCTGGATGCAATCAAAAGGAGAAAGAAAAAACAAATACCACTGCTTTTACATCTACACATCAACTCTTAGCGTCACATGTGATGACAAGATAACAAATGCATACAGAATATTAGTCGGAAATATGAAGCAACAGAATACCTGAGAGACCTGGATGTAGATGGATTATGGACACTATTAATGTGGTCAAAGAAATAGGTTGTGTGGCTGGTAAATGGTTTAGGACTGGATCGCTGGCGGTATTTTGTAAACGCGGTAATGAAAACTCGGTTTTCATAGAAGGAGAAAAATTTCTTGGTTGGATAAGCGAAAATAAGTTTCCCAAAATGCACTCTACTACACAGAGTTACAACAGTCACAAAATCCTGACGTGTGAGTTTGCTGATTTCGTACTTAACAATCCAGAGACCGTGAACTCCTTGACCTCTTGAGCTAATCGTTTGTTCTATAGTGACCATTGATGGTCAACTGTTTCGTTACGAACACTTCAACAAGTCTCCCCAAGTAGGCTTTAACCTTTTGACGCCTAATGTCAACTATAGTGGTCGTACCGCACCGCTAACCCCTAAAGTTGCATTTTATATATTTATTCAACAAATATACGTACTGAATATTTTAAACATGGTATATACTCTCCGTTTTTTTCTCTTCAAAATGCAGTTTGTTTCACAATTCTAACGTATTTGGTTCCTGTATCATTCACATTTTATATACAGGGTGTGCTAAAATTTAAAAAAATAATTCCGGCGCCAAAAGGTCAAGGCAATGGTGGGCCCTAGGAAAAATGATGATGATTCCTTTTAAGAAAAAGTATTACAATTTGACAGTAGTAACAAATTATTTGCACATTAAAAGCGAAACGGATAGGAAATTATTACAAACACTGCCTAAAATTGTCCTGGTCTATTTTTTTTAAACGCGGACCCACTACAGACAGGATGCATTCAAGCAAGCAAATTTTTGAGATCTTGAGTCGCCATCCTTATGGGAAATGACAAAAATGAAGAACTTCAGACAAAATAGCGTACAGCTTTTAATTATACCAAACAAATGCACAATTTCTAATTAGTATATACATTCGATAAGTTTCTCCTACATGTTTCGGTACTTACGTGTCATTTTCAGGGAGAACAACATGCCAGTTTCTTAACAACCAAAAGCCATGCGACGCTGCTTTCTAAAGGGCAGAAACGTATCTAATGTATGTACTACTTGGAAACTGTGCATTTGGTTCGCATAATTAAAAGGCGCACGCCATCTTAAGAATGCACGGAATCGAAAAGTTAAAAAAAAATTAATTCAGTCAGTCTTAGTAATTAACCAACTTAATGCACAAATTCTTGTTTTATAATAAGTTTATTATATGCCTCTACATGTTTCGAGCACTATGTGCTCATCATCAGGAGGTCAAAATTGTATTATAAAGCATCTGGTACCATTACACCTGTAGGTGGTAAGTTGGTTAATTACTAAGATTATACTGAGATGCACGGTCATCAAAACCTCAAAATTTGTGATGCAAATTCAGTCAGGATAGTTCAGCTACCATAAGCCACAATGAAAACCGTGAAAATCTTGTCATAATACGAGTGAAAAATACACACAAAAACGAGGAACTTCGATCAGGATAGTTGCGAAAAACATAAAAAAAGGCCTACAGTGAAGATCAACGACAAGGAAAACCACGAAACTCTGGTCACGATACAAACAAAAATACACACAAAAACGCAGGAAAATATCTTTCAGGATAGTTGTGAAAAAAAAAGGCCTTCAGTTTCAATCAACCACAAGGACAATTTGATGTGTGCTGGACCGTGCATCATTGTTATAACTGAAGAATAAGAACCAACTAGATGCTACCTATTATTTTATTGTACTTCTTATAGGCTCAACATGTTTCGGGCACTACTATGCCCATCATCAGGAGCTCACGACTATAATGTCGATTACCAAAATGGTCGTTTCGTTCTGTAACGATGGAAAAGGTAGCGTTAATGTAAAATCTTTAAAAATAACGTCACGATGGAAGTAAAAAATACACACAAAAAATGTACATCAGAAGAGCGGCGCAAAAAGTTAGGACAGCCAGTAATCCGGCCGCGATTCGAACCAGCTGACGTCCGAATAGCTGTTAAAAGTGCTACTTCTCTCACTGTTTAGTGTGCACAGTGCCTCTGATATGCACATTTCATACATGGGTTTGCTAGCACACCGGCTTCATTTCACACATTACAATGAAATTAGTGTCAGGCTATATAACCTACATTACTCTGGTTTTCACAGGCGCTAAGTAACCTGCCGTAAGTCCGAATCCAGGTGTTTTAGTTAATGTATGGCAGTTAGTATTAAGTATTTATTCACCGTACTTGAAGGACGTGCTGGAAACGATTTGATTCGGCTCGCAGACATGCGTCACAACTAGCAAACACGGTTTTTTTCACTACAATTCGCAGTATTACAAGTTAAGTAAGGCGAAGGCAAACGACTAGCGAAAGTTGTCTTATAAAATAATGCCTCTGTACAAAAAACAAAGTTCATATGATAATCCAAATACACTATGCTGATTTACACGTCTTCGCAGTACTTCCCATACCCCTACACTCTTCCCGCTCTACAGAGATTCACTACGAGGGATCTCAGGGTAATCCACTTTTCCGACGGAGATTTTAAACAGGTACCGCCGGGGAACAAACTAGGTTAATTACCGATAAACTGACAGCATGGGAAATGAACATGGCTGTATAACTGGAAACGCATCAGAATAAAGAATACGTATTTATAATTTTTTGACAAGGCATTCCTGATGTGTTTTAATTATACGTACATAAGGACAAAGAAAAAGAAGCACAGTACAAACACAACTTTATCTTGTAAATAAAGCCAACTTGGTGTACAATTTTTTTAATATGTTTATTTCTTTTCTGTACATGTTACGCGCGACTATGTGTCCATCATCAGGAGAAATAAATGTATTTATGCGACACTTGGTACTTGTTATTCTGTATGGATGACTGTTTGGTATCCACCCTGCATACCAGACAGTCATCCATACAGCATAACAAGTACCAAGTGTCGCATAAATACAGTTGTTTCTCCCGATGAAGGTCACATATTCGCCCGAAACATGTACAGAAAAGAAATAAACATACTAAGAAAAAATTGTGCACCAAGTTGGCTTTATTTACAAGATTATACAGGAATGCAGGTCAATAAAACACAAAATACAACTTTATCTATTGTTTAGGTTCTGATATTGATGGATGACATGCCCGATTGGTATTTATAATTGCTAGACAACGCATCCCCGTTGTGTTTGGACTGTGATTCTGTATACTTTTTCCTTATATACAAATAATGTCTACGTGCTCAGTGCTCGATTTTGGGGCGCTACATGTAACGCCCGGTACGTAATGTTTTACACCGTAACACGCTGTATAGGGGAAAGTTGCCTATTATGGGGAGGTTTTTAAAAACTGCTATTAAACTTATGTAAAAGTCGTAAAACTTTACAAAACACAAACATAACTTTATTTGATTAATGTAGAGATAGTTGCTACATAAACATCGTAAATTATGCAAAGAAAAACTTGTGCAAAATTCATTTCCTTAAAAGCTTCATATCCACTAATTACGCCCACACGTGTTCCTAATTTGGGGAAGTGAATAATTTACCCAGAAAGCACAAAAAATAGTTACGCCATTAAAAAAAATACAAATACAAAGGAAAAACAAAACAGCGTTTATCCCTGACAAGGCTCACAAACAAAATCTTCTTCCATGCCAGCACAAAGTGTGTGAGCCCATATGAAATATTTCGCACATCGTATCCACTCTTCTACATTGTGGTCTTCAGAGAAACGACAAGTACATAACACACAATCAGCGTCTTGTTCCTCTTCTTCTGTCGAATCGTCGGCGAAAGGAACAGTTAGGTCAGTGTCCGAATCTGATGGAGTGACAGACGAAGCTGGATTCCGGCAAACCACTCTCTTTTGTCTTTCTGAAGGACCAAGAAGAGCATTCGACGCAAGCCGATTGATTTTGGATTTAGTGGCCTGTATGATTTCCTTTTTCTGAGTTGCCCCAACAACATTTCTGTATGAACTCGTTATTTTATTTACTGTTCCACCAAGAAGATATGGCTGTAGGTTCAGGCTTGGCACAGCGCTGATATCTGATGCGCGGAGAGCCTAGGCAGAAGTGAATGGCGAAAAATTAGCAGAACTGAATGATGGCTGATCGCTGGTCTTCACCAAAGCGGGATGGTTCACAGAAGCAGTTTCTGTGTCCTCTCAGGCTATAGGGAAATCGTGTGGTCTGAAGACGTTCTTGTCACAAGGAAAGAGACCTGTAGCCCGAAAGCCTTTAGCCGCTATCTCTCCTGTTGCAGCTCGCTTGTATGCATTGCCCAATTGTTCGCCAATTTGGTAGAGGGTGACGACTCGACCGCCCTAGGTTTTAACGGTGCTATATTCCATTTTCTTGGGAGCAGAATACTTTCAGGGGCTCCATGAAAGCTTTATCTAAGGGTACATTTCGTGACTGTTGTGAGGTGGGAGGCAAATGATGTCAACATGATTCTCTCGAGCTAAAGTAATGATCTCCAGGTTCCTTGTGTGTGAACAGTGCCCATCCTGTACCTAGTTAACAGGATCTTTTTTGTCGGCTTGGTATGTTTGATGAAATGAAGAAACCAATGGGTGAAAATCTCGCTCTCTATCCACCCCGAGAAATGGCACGCGTTGATTGATCCAGGCGGCGTGCCATTCATCAATTCTGGTTTCATATATTTTCTTGGAAATACAAGTAACGGAGGAATGAATTGTCCAGTTGGACTCATACGGTTGACGACTGTCACAAGAGAACCCCTTTCTGCGGACTGAACAGAAGATATCTGACGCTTGCCTTTCAATCCTAATATTTTCGTGTGTTTGTGCTGTAAAATAGTGATGACGGCTTCGTCGCAATTGTATGGTCTTGCAGGATTATGTTGAATGGTGTACATAGCGGGTTCGTAGATTTAAAAATACTGAGCTACTGATTCAGGAATGAAACCCCTCGCTCTTGAGAGTGAAGAACTTCAGGGGTTGTCACTGAAATTTCCTGATGATGAGTAGGACATTTTTCAACCACTTCCTTCCAGTCTTTTCATTTCTCGTGCAAAATTGATTTTTAATTCCGTTTGTTACAGAAAGTTGATAAGCGAGACACATGACGTCTGCCACTGTCAAGCCCCAAAACTTTATTTCCATCAAAAGATAGTGCTCAGCCAGATAATTTTCTCCTTCACACGGAAAAACTTGCTTCCTCCCCAGTTTTGTTCTATTGCTTAACTTGAGCTTTCCTACCGGTCTTTAACATAACGTTGTTTGTGGTAAGTTGAAAACACTGGACGCTTTGTAGCTGCCCATTTTCTTGTTCCTCGTAGCCTCAATAGCTGTCTTCATCCTTTCGGGGCCCCATTTTTTTCCTTCGAGTTATCTATAATATTATATAACCCAGAAGGAATAATTCACAGGGTACTGACTTGCTGATATGGGGAGCTTCATATTCGGCTCTTCAGACCTCCCCATAATAGGCGCAAACAGGTGCTCGAGAAAATGGGTTAATAAAACAGAAGAACCTAAAACTGTACATATGAAACAAAGCAAGGGTTTAAGATTACACTTAACACAGAAATGAGCACTAAACTAATTCAGAAAAATGGAAGTCTTGGGCAACTGACCGTTTGCAATGTGATTACAATTAATAACCTCGTCTGCTTAATTATTCACATTCTTAAGCACAGAGCGCAGCACTCCCTGGTATGAAATAATGCACCTGCCCATATTAGGAAACCTCCCCATAATAGGCGACTTTCCCCTACATGCCCGTATCAAAATAAATTACTCTGACCATCAAAATGTAACTAGAGCGTAAGACAAGGGCTACGTGTAAATGGCGTAACTGTAATCCACCTCCAGATTTCCTTACACGTGTGAGGCAATGCCAATTCTTCGTGATAACCTTCCCTCCTCTGTCCTTATGCTCACAATACCTATACCGTAGATCTCAAATTCGAACAGAAAGTGTGTTGCTACGTACGTACAGACGACGATCACTGATAATGGGTAAGTGGAATGGAGGTGTTCTGCAGTGTCATCACGCAACAAAAAGTTCAAACATCCACATCTGTTGCACTCCCATTACGAGTGAATACTTTCCGATCGGACAGCTGTGTCAATGCCCTCGTTTTGACACTCGACATGTATACAAGCGCTAGACAAATGTGTGTGTGTGTGTGTGTATATATATATATATATATCGCTCATTTGCGACAAGAGGGTCACAACTGAAAATATGGCATTTTTAAGTCACTGGTATAGAGAGAAACCTTTGCAGATGCACTTTTAACAGGTATAATATCATTACGCAGTTTGCAAAACTCGCCGCTGGAGAGCAGTTGTGTCGTCGTTGCACTCATAGAAAAGTATAGCACTTCAAAACCTTTAAACGTTTCTCCTGAAAAATCGTTAATTTTGAGTTGTGACACTGTTGTCGCAAATGAGCGACATATTTATCGTGTCCGGTCTGTGACGACATGTAGTCTTCCCCCATCCCACCACGATTCCATGCTTCAGAAATTGTTTGCTCTTAGCTATCCCCGGTACTCCTTCCTCTGAGTTCAGTCAGGAAATAAACCGAGCTGAATCAACTGTCTCGCTCTAACACACAGATCATATACGTGGTCGTCCCTATCTCTCGAAACGGGGCCAGCCAGGTTCCTACCAATAACAACCAAGGGTTCTTCTCCCACAGGACGGGAGGGGGTAAGGGCCCTCATCTCAACCTGTTGTAAGGATACGCATACAGCCATGTACCTGTGTCTCTCCCTTATGTAATCATGGCGTCGTATTTTAATTATTAACAAACTGGTGTCGAGCGATGCACAAGTTGCGTGGCAGGGAGCAGGGTTCGATTCTCGAAAGGCGCAGCATATGATAATTCTTGTACAAACCTGCTGGTTCCTCTTACTTATGCCTTTGTATTTTTTGTGTCAGAGTTAGCAAGAAAAAATTAAATCCTGTAATTTACATTCCGGCTGATCCCGGTGGCCGTACCGTCCAAGGCGAAGGTCTGCAGCGGCTCGACTGCTGGTATCGAGGGTTCGAATCCCGCCGAGGACGTGGATGTTCGTCTCTTGTATTTCTTGTGTGTTGTGTAGGCAGCGGCCTCTGCAACGAGCTGATAGCTCGTTCAGAGGAGTACCTATCGGGTGTGTGCGTGTCTGTGTGTGATCTAGAAACCTCACAAAGACGCGGCCTAGGCCCCACTTCGGGTGCAGCGCCACAGAAAATAAAAATATCCCGGCGATCCTCATACTGTAGCCGGAATTAATGTCGACGCCAAAGGGTCAATATCAGGCTACTTAGCGAACACCAGGTCTACACAATAAGTTACAAAATTAGTTGTTACTCATTAATCTACGTGACGAAACAAAGAGAGCTCCGTGTAGTCCATACTAAAGTTAGGTTTCTAAATTCTGGGGGTTTTAAACTATTTTTACCGCATGCTAAACTAAATCTTAAAACATTGTTACGGGAATAGGTTACGGCTTACGGACATTTTATGTCCGCAACAACTCAACCAGATGGTCTCGTTCAAGTAATCCATCTGAGAAAGTACCTACGAACCCCACAACTCATCGCGGCACAAAGCATGCATTCTCTTGTCAGACCGGAAGAAAGGCATTACAAGCATCAAGCAAGCTTCTAAACGATCAGTGAACGCACTGAATGCCCTTGAGGCAAATGCCAACAATACTGAACCGGGACACACGCCAGTATAAGCGACAAAACGTCTGACCTCGATCTCTGTCATTTGTGAGTTCGAATACCGCTCAGTGCACGAAAGTCTCAGCGAGAACCTCCACTCCCGCATTCGTCTCACAACTGAGACTGTTTGAGGACAGGACGCTAGGGATACTTGGACCTAAGAAACGGAAAAGAATATGATGCTTGGGAATACTGCGAAACGATATCTTCATAATCTGTACTCTCTACCAAATATTGTTTGGATTGTTGAATCTAGAAGAATGAAACGAGCGAAGCAAGTAGCATGCACATGGGAAAGGTCAGCTGGAAGACGCGAAGAGTGGCAGACCCAGGTATGGGAGGATGCTATTAAATCTGATCCTACATATAACGGCGCGGAGTGGCTTAATCTGGCTCAAGACAGAGACCACTGGCAGTGTCTTATATACACGGTAATGAAACGCCGGGTCTCGTAAAAGGCCGTGAATTTCGGTATCATCTGGGCGACTAAAAGCACTTCAAGACCTCTGTTGCTTGGAGTTAAGAAATGAAGACTACAAGAACAAGTGGATAAAACCAGTTACAAAGGACGACGGCAGATTGCCACAGTAGGAACTAGAATGCACACGCCCGAGAAAAAATGGAGAGACCAGATGCACCTACAGAGCATAGGAACATGCAATGTATTCTGCTTCCGCATATAATGGAATGCTGCGGAACAGTCATATCCAACCTGCCGAAGTATCAGCGCCTACAACATTCTGTATAAACAGGCAAGTAAAGTCGCTGTACGCATCTGAATGATAAAAAAATATCAATGAACAGATATCGTTGTGGTTACGACACTGTCTTCTTAAGTGAGTACATTCGAATCCTGTCAAAGATTCGGACCCAGTGTATCATAACATACTATGTTCACAATCGCTTCTCTATCAGTTACATGTTCTTAAATTGGCAGGCTACACACCAAGCAGCCTACTTCTTAGGCTTGTGTTCTGGAGATACAATGTTGCAATCTCCGCGGGAGGTCGGCTATTCTCACACATTTATTTGACCTCCCCAAATAAAAGCCCTGATTTTACCTTGAAACAGGCTACTACAACCTCTCTACATACCACTAGACCTCTTTCGCCTCACAGTCGAACTGTCGTCTTAAGTAACCTAAACGGCAGCGCACAATAAACCAAACGAACACCACGCGCACAAATGGAAAGTCTCACATGCGGAAACCGGAGAAGAACCATAAGCAAGGACAAAGACACAAACTTCCAGACAATGCACAAGCAACGTTTACACACGGCAAACTAAACATTAGGAACTGCAACAGCAGGCCAAACAACGCAAACGCAGTACACTGGCAGCAAGATATTAACCAATGCTGGCACTCATGATGACGAAGACAAAAGCGTCGAAACGCGCACTGGTGACTAATTGTTGTGCAGCGTAAAGACACATGAATTTCCAAATTTTTATGTTTTACTGACCGTGCATCTCAGTATAATCTCAGCAACTGACCAACTTAATGCACAAATTCTTGTTTTTTTAAATAAGTTTATTATATCCCTCTACACGTTTCAACATCAGGAGGTCAAATTGTATTATACAGCATCTGGTACCGTCACACAATTTGACCTCCTGATGATGAGCACAACAGTGCTCGAAACATGTAGAGGAATATAATAAACTTATTAAAAAACAAGAATTTGTGCATTAAGTTGGTCAATTGCTAAGATTAACATGAATTTCCAGTTGGGCCTATACCAATATTTTCTTTTAATAGAACGCACAGTTGTTTTAAAAAACACAAATTCAGCAATTTTAATAATACTGCGGTATCCAGTCTTATCCTTCCCTCCCTATCAGATGGTTCTGTCGCCTCTGAGGTCAGATGTCTTGCGTCACATCCTTTTCTTAAAAAAAAATAGATGTTTAACACAAACATTTATTCAAATAACTAATACAAAACGACGATTAAGTAGCTACTCTCTAACGCAGCCGGAATGGTGTGCTCTTTATGATGAATACCTTACAACTAGACCTCGTGGCTTCGATTCCCGGCAGGGGGAAGAGATTTTCTCTGTTTCTAACACGTCGAGACTGGTGCCGGGGCCCACCCAGCCTCCAGTTCATTGGAGGCGTCAAACACGGCCCGTTCTAATAATTCCCTGTCAACTTGAACCGATATTTTTCTGAAGAAGGAATTCATTGAACAAAATTATGATGCAATTTTGTACCTCCATTTCGTTGCCGTTCCGTTCGGTGTACTATGAGCTGGCCTTAACCATAAGAGTTAGCCAACCCGGGCACTTATGTCCTGAATAAAACACAATGTCCGTAAAGAGCAGCAATGTTTATTACTCCGTACAGGAACTTCTCCCCTTGTCAATCCACAGTCTTAATAAATCCAGCTATCTGGACATATCAACTAATAAGTCACTAGTTAGATTTTCTGCTTCGTAGTCTCAAGACCGCTTGTTCAAATCTGGACACCAGAGACCACCTAGTCTATTTCGTTGTTTTCCGCACACCCTTAAAGAAAATGCTAGGATAAACCTTAAAAGTGGAGCAAGACCGCTTCCTTCCACATCCTTGGTTATTCACCTTTTATTATCCACTGCGTCATTCGATGCTATTTAACCTAAGCAGGTGGAAACGTCATTAAATAAAGAATCGACCGAAAATGAAAACAATGATGTTCCTTTATGGGGTTCAACCTTCAAGGGGAGCCAGTTCAACCTCGTTAGACGGGTGAAACACCCGTCAGTTCCTCACCCAGGTACCCGCATGTGTCACCTGCATCTGCCATAACATGCAAATGAAAGGCACAGGGAAATAAACGCGGGGCATGGAATACAAAATCAGTATAATTTGTCAAAGAAGTGGTTCTAATTAATAAATTCGACTTGGGTCAAGGGTGTATATCTGTTCCTTTGCGTTACGCTGCACGGTGTACGTTGAGCTATTCCCCGTTCAAGAAGCCCTACAAAATGTCCTGTAACTCACACTTAGGGTTACATAACAGCCAGACAGCCAACTCGTGAACACACAAGCAGCAGAAAGTCACGCACGGGTCATGGCGGGTTTAGAAAGAACACTGTACGTGAATTGCGTTTAGTCAGGCCGTCTCCTAATTCTATGACAGATAATACAGACAATAACAGACATATTTACGTCAAATTTGGTATGGACATTAGACTAGCGACCCTGATACCGATCCTCATGGCTTCAAGCCGTTAAAAATACCAAAGAATGCGCAAACTTGTTGCGTAGAAGCAACCGTGGCGCTTTTCAGCGTAGGGTCTTCAAGTATATCACAGTGAAACCCTTCGAAACGTACTCAACACTCATTCCAGCGCTTTAAATAGAATACGAAGTCATAAACAGCATTAGTCTATATTACAGTCGCTCAGCCCAGGTTAAAAATGCGTTAGAGAGAGCCTTAATTCTATTTCCCGACGAGCTTTCATGGCGTCCTGCTGAACAAACAGACCACTTAATTTGACAGCCCGCCGACTTCATTTACCCTCGCATTACTTGTCCTCTTAAAAAAAAAATTAAAATGTAACTAGTGGAAATTCAGTAAATTCAACGGAACAACCTACAGTACCAATCTCTAGGTACGGTTTCCACAGGTAACTCTCTCAGTGAAATATTCTTAGCCACAACAGCCCTCGAGGGAAACTTTGAACTCAGGATTTCACTCAATACACATGACGTCCATTTCAAAATTTCTGGAAAGGCAGCTTCGTAGAATAAAGGCAATAACACAAGTAGAGATCAGGTGACCTCTATTCGCGGCCACCAATAATTTCTTTTGCGACTTACAGTACCTGGACGAATTTCCTTCGTGATTTCTGTATAAGCAGAGACTATACCAAGCCTTCTTCTACGCCCTAGTTGTGCTGTCGAAAAACTGGGTGTAAATAAAAAGGCCGTTAACTCAAAAATTACATTCCCACAAGAAATAATGGAACAGACAGGGGTCTGCGTAATAGAAGGCAGACAGCCAAAGGGCGATAAGCCGAAAATGACAGAGCGTAAATTAGGTTGTATATACTGACAAACGGCGTTCAAGAAGAAAAAAAAGTCATAGAACAGGTGGGGCATAAAACGAGAGTTACGTGTACTACTTTTGCACATTTGTTGTCAGTCCCACCACATGGCTGCAACTCTTTAGAGCACGTTTGAAACGTGATGGCACACGCGCAGAAACCAAATTTGGTCTTTCAGCGAAACGGACGAGTCCAGTTAAATTGGCGGGGGGGGGGGTCAGTTCAGTCGACTACTGCCAACCGAGGTGTGCGCATCAGCAGTAGTAATGGTAGTAATGCTGGATACACCATGTTCTGAGGTAGAGTGCAAGACTACTGGCTACCCACTCCACTTGCATGTTTCCCCTTCACTTCCCCTACCGTGCGTCACCGTGTGCCATCAGGTTTCAACTGAGCTCTACCTTTGCCCATGTGTTTGTGCTCCCATTTAACAAGCGGTGGTAAATTAATCACATTTCCTTCGCGCTTTCTTTTAAACTATAAAGTAACCCTTTCAAGCCCAGTGGCTACTTTATGTACCACAGGGTTCAACATCGCTTTTGATAACAACGCAAGCCGCTGGATCACGATGCATTATACCATCCACCTCCCAATCTCGCAAACCAATCCCCCACGATTCATCCTACGACCTTAACCTTCTAATCCCAGCGGTAACTATACATACCACCTGCTGGGGTAATTTAATTATTCCTGCTAGCGTAACACTAAAAAAAAAACCTGCATTTTGCCCACAGTGTATCCTATGCACACGTGTTCGGTACGATGTTCACCAACATGCCGATGATATCTCTAAAAATCATTTACCGACTTGTATTTCTAATGGTTCCAATCCATGTGTGGTATGAATTTAAGTTTTACTATATAAAATTCAGATTCACGTCAGTCCTGAAATGATTAATACTCTCTTCTCAGTACTCTAACAGGCCGATTACCAAGATAGCTCATAAAATTTTGTATTCAATTCTCGTGTCCACAAGTCGCGGCCCATCACAGCTTATTACATTTCACTACCCTAACGAAAATGAGTTGGGATAGCTCAGTAAGTACAGTGATTAGGCTACGGACAGGACGTCGAACGAACTGTGGTTTGTTTTCCATCAGAAGCAGAGGAACGTTCTGACCGGCTCTATGGTCCACCCACCCCCTAGTCTACGGGCACAAGGAGCTTTCCAAGGGGTAAAGCAGCCGAGGAGTGAATCTAACCACTACGCCTCAGCTCCTTAGTACGCCTTCAAGGCATTCACAGGAACTCTGACTTTACCTTAACAAAACAGCGAGCACGTACTGAACAAGAAGTTCCTACAAAATCTGTACGTTTACTTATTTCATTCCTCTTAGGCAAATAACTGTCAATCGGACTTCAAATACTCAAAACTTTAAAACAACACGAACTGCCCAAGCTATTTAATTACACTGTAACAAATATTTTTTTGTCTCTTTCACGATACCATCTAGTCTTTGGAGACTAACTAGGTATTTTATTCTCTCCTAAACTGCTACGTTGTCTATTTGCTGCAGGCGTCGCCCAACGGTTCAGTCTGCTTTATTCTGGCTCCTCATCATTCTTGAGGTTTTCTAGATCACACACAACGACGCATCA
>Ga0123354_10006549_pt1 | contig 17317 bp, 12 predicted proteins | sample TergutLab28metaG_2_FD_97872 | JGI IMG/M metagenome (GOLD analysis project Ga0123354, IMG submission 97872) | Labiotermes labralis P4 segment gut microbial communities from Petit-Saut dam, French Guiana - Lab288 P4 | ecosystem: Host-associated > Arthropoda: Insects > Digestive system > Gut ...
CAACCTGGAAGACAAAAGATTCTGCACCGAATGATAGCAAGCATTTCCTGACCTCAGTCTACACTTTATTTCTTCCCGAATAGAATTTTGGATTGTTAAAGTTGTTCCCAAATATTTAAACTCCTCCACCCTCTCGAAGGTACTATTATCAATCCTCACACTGTGATTTGCACTACAAGCCGAAAAGTTTGCGGGTTCGATTCCCGATGGGGTCGTTTGTATTTTTCATTGACTTAACCCTTCCTATCGCACTACGGCCCTGGGGTCGATCCAGCCTCTAACTGAATTGCGTACCAGGGGTATATGCTGAGGGGTGAAGGCGACAGGTGCGTGGGGCTGACAATTTGCCTCCCTCGTGTGCCGACTGTCGAGAAATTCTGGTAGCCTCAACCTCCTACAGCCCTAAGGTCCTGTCCAGGCCTGCAGAGGGATTGCTTTACCTTGTTCAGTGTGTTTGAGTGGACAATGATAAACCGGATGTCTGAACCAAAAGGACAGTAACATAAATAAGGACTTAACTGCTTAAGGATAAGAATCACAATCGGTGACAACCCTTCAAGTCTCTCTTTATTTGCAGGTCTTTACGGCTCTCGCAGTTGTGCACTTACGGCCTCCTTTTTTCTGGGATGGTCCCGGAGCACTGGGTACTGGCAGCCATGTCCAACTCTTCACTGGACAAGTCGATTTTGAAGATGAGACCACCAACTTGTCTCGAAACATCGGGGATCACACAGCGACGCTGCGCCACATCCAACGCGGACAGGGGACCTCTTTTTGCCTCCGCATCTTATGTTCTTTCTTCCTCTCTCACCTTTCTTTTCTCCTTTTTTCCCTCTCCTTCCCTTATTATCCTTTCCTTTTCGTATCCTACCTTCCTTTCCCTCTGTCCTCTCTTCGTCATTTCATTTTCCATTCTATCTGCCTTTCTGTGCACGAAGCATAACTCTCTCCTCATGCCATAAACCAGTAACAGACCCAACGAACAGAATAACCACACGGTGTTGAGGTAGACACGATCGTAAAGAACATCCAACGGGCTGGCTTCCATCGCCGCGAGCTCTCATCGTTTCTCGTTGCTCCCTTTCATCCCAAGCCGCAGTAGGTTCTTGTTCTATTGACTTGCTTCGATTCTCCTCTTTTTGAAACCCATGCCGAAGAGCAAACAGGAGGTGCAACAGCCAGAAGAGACCCGGGGTAGAACACTGAACATCAGACAGCAGTTTATGTTCTTTGTTATGTAAGTGGGACATTAATTTTTAAGCTATTCCACTTGCTTGCCGTTCAAATTAGCATTTGTCCCGTAAGGTAGTGTTAAAGTTGTCACCATGTTTAAATAAAGCTAGTCATGAATACGTATGGAACAGAGGATGTATACCTCAACAAATCCTTAACCTAGAAAAAAGATATAGGTGAGTAAACAGCGTAAAGCTCAGGCCGCTCTGCCCGCCAGGTAAAGAGCCCCTTGTACTCACTGGATAATTTAGGGCTGGGTAGATCCAGACAATCTACACCTCCCGGTTATCCAGAGAGCAGTTTGGCCACTATACTGCGTTATCCTTGAAACTAAAATATACCGAACTACGACTTTGCGCGTTACGTATTTGTATTTCATTTGACGCCTCTGTCAATAGTACAGACCAGCTGTTATAGCATTGAATGGCAGTAGTAGTAAATGAATTGGAAATTACATGGAAGGAAATGGTCGTGGGCTAGCTTGGGGTCTTATTTCGGCAGAATGGAGATAGTAAAAAAGCAACAAAAAAATCAGCCAGGACAGTCGGTCTCCAAGGTGCGATCTCATACACGCCTCAAATATCTTAGTTTGAAAACCTCACACTGCGAAATCTAGTCATAGATAGACGGTACAGGTTTATAAGTTCTCCTTGCACTTAATCAAGTACCGCGTCACACAGACTAAGCGCGCGCTTACTGACGACGCCAAGAACACACACGGGGTGGAGGAATAACTCCACTCATCCACATCAACCTAAATAGAATTTTGGATCCATTCATTTAAACAAAAACTTAGGCTTAATTTTAGCGAGGAAAATGTCTGTAAAACATCCAATATGAATACCATGAAAATGGGACGATAACATTAAACAGCAATCTTCATGTGTGGCGGGTGCCATACAAGGAAAATGTAACAGAAATCCACGCAAAATTGCGGTAGAGAAACCTGGAGTAAATAGGCCACTTTGTAGACATGGGCGTAGATGGGAAAATAATATTACAATGGATATTAAACTGGGTGTTATGGCTGAACTGAACTAACGTCGTTCAGGATATGGCCCAAGTTATTGCAAAAATGGCAGTGAACTTTCAGGTTCCACAAAAGACGGGAAATTTGACTAGCTGTGTTTCTGTCAGATTCTCAAGAAGACGTCTGGTTCACTTAGCCGGTCCAAAAAAAAAACACGTAGAGATTATCACAATGGATGCATTCAAGATAAGAAAGAACCACAGTGTACCAAAAAAATAAAATGGACTCAGAAATAATGTCTGGATATAAACGTCAGACATCACAACTGTATTAGTCAGCGCCTTCTATATTCTTTTTACGACTTTTAATTAATTTTTGTCATGTCTGTTCCTAATTCCTTTTTGCTCCCTGAATGACTACTATGCAACCTCCCTTTGTCTGCTTTTTATTTCTCTGAATCTCCCTTTGTGTGCTCCCGCTCTCTGAATTGTGTCCATTCTGGAATACGACCACAGCAATCAGACAGCACGGCTCCCATTATTCTCTCTGCAAAGCGCCTACCGGCCAACCAGCCAGCTGATTTCGATTTCCCCACACCACTCACCCGAAGGCACAGCGGGAGCTAGCCCGACCAGCTTCTGGCCATACTGCCAGACACCCAGCCATAAGATCAACAGGACAGTATCCGTCTGACCAGTCTCTGGCCATTCGGCCAGGCAACGAACAACAAGATCAACAGCTTCGGACGGTCTGGTCGGTCACTGGCCGTCCACAATAAGCATAACAATATGAATAGCTTCAAAAAGTTTGGCCACACTGTGGAAATCCACAATACACCCAACAATATGATTAAGAGCATCATGTGTGGCCGGTCTCTGGCCACCCACAATACAATCAATAATACGACCAACAGCAGCAGCCAATATTACACTCAACCATTTTATTACCACTAGCCCCTATCTTTTTAACCATTTGAAGCCTAACTACCACTATAGTTGTCGTACCGCACCGCTAACCTCTAAACGTTTCTTTTAATATATTTATTCATCAAATATAGATACTGAATATTTTAAACATGGTATATACTCTCCTTTTTCTTTTTCTCTTCAAAAATGCAGTTTGTTTCATAATTCTAACTTATTTGGTTCCTGTATTATTCACATTTTGTATACAGGATGTGCTAAAATTAAAAAAATAATTCCGGCGCCGAAAGGTTAATATACATTTTAAATTATCGTTTCACCTTCCAAGTGGTCAGTTCCCTTCACATTTCTAACAAAAAATCTGTAATCGTCTCTCATTTCTTCAACTCACGCAACACCCTCTACACCATTACGGCCAACAATAAAAAAAGAACCCCCCCCCCCCGAAACTTGAAGTCAAAAGTGGGGCAGAGGGAGCCAAAGGGTCCATAGCCCTTTTACAGGCGCTCCTATTTCAAACCCAAAGCTTGTTGCCTGAGTCTGAAAACGATTAGATATGTTCACCAAGTGATATATACACAAGACAGTAATATTTTTTTAAGCTCATAGTTTCATGCATCATAATTCAATATTAATAAAAATCCAACCAGATGCAACAGTATGCAGATATTTATTTACTGCAAAATCACTCTACATGTTTCGGGTGTCACAGCACCCATCATCAGGAGTACTAACAACCGTAACCGCAGCCTCCGGTACAGGTCATAATATCGGTGCAGCTGCTTCCCTCCAATGTGGCCAGATCTAGCCACGTTGGAGGGAAGTAATTCTTGTCGCGTTTTAATAAAACTTGAACTTTCTCAACAAATTTTCGAAAAACTCAGATATCAAAATTCATAAAAATCCGTCCAGTGGGAGCCGAGTTGTTCTATGAGGGCGGACGGACGGACAGACGCTATAGCAGCTTTTCGCAATTTTGCGAAGGCGCAAAAAAAAAAAGCAATGTACAAGTCGCACCTGCCTGTACAGAAACATGTACAACCGTTCATGTAGAACATCAAAACCTCGAAGATGACGTCACGTATAAGCAACCGATGAGAGCAATTAAGTAACCGTTACTCTGCGTCTAGCCGAATGCTGCGGTTCATGTACTTCACCATTTAAGGGCCAAGATCATACTACGTGTCGGACTACCGAGAAATGGGATTTAGATTCCCAGGACGGGAAAAATATTATCTCTTTCCCCTTTTGGCAGACTGGCTCTGGGGCATATCCACTGGATACTCGAGCTTTCCCGGGCAGGAAAGCGAGAGGTGCATGAAGACCACTCACATCCATCTAGTGTCGAGGTTAAAACGCGTGGAGTTCTACCTCCACTCCGAATTTACCTCGACGTGAAAGTGTGACACATAACGTACTGGACACAGGCCACAAGAAAGAGACAGCAGAGTACTGATGGAATAATGATGTAACATCACAAACACAGTAAGTCAGTGAAAACACACAATCGGATAACTGTTGAAACAAAAGACCATACAAAACTAACAAAAGCGACATACAAACAGTAGGCCCACGCGCGATTTTAATTACAAATGTATAAGTAAGAGGAATGAGGCCATAAAACAATGAAACTGAACAATGGCAATCGGCCAAAGAATGGGGAACAAAAACCAGATACGAAAACAGATTTAGAGCAAAAGCAATTCAAACAAATTAAACTATCTATGCACAAGGACACTGCGACCGGTCAGGCTTCCAAACTCACCAGCGTCTCAAGACCAATGGGTCAGTATCCTGGAGACCATGGCCACAAAATCTGTTTATATTTAAAACTGCTACTCGCAAAAATAAAAAAAAGGAAAAGATCAACTTGTGCATGTCCCCACAGCCTTTCCTTCAAGCACGTACCGAACCTAGGCGTAACATTCAGTGCGCAGTATTATTCAACAGTAATCATCATTTATGTGAAATAAAATTCAATTTGAATAAAGAGAGACCAACTTGATGTCACTTGCTTTATTATTTCATTATTTAATGCTCAACATGTTTCGGATATTAATACATACATCCTCGGGAGCTTGCGACTTATTTGTTGAGTTATTTCATGGGTTGTAAAGCTCTGGTTCGATGTGTGTTGGTGTTACGTTGTGGTTTGGCTGGGGTGGTGTGGTATCCGGATGCAGGCTGAAGCACAACCACAACGTAACACCAACACACATCGAACCAGAGCTTTACAACCCATGAAATAACTCAACAAATAAGTCGCAAGCTCCTGAGGATGGAGAAATTAACATCCGAAACATGTTAAGCATTAAATAATGATTTAATAAAGCGAGTGACATCAAGTTGGTCTCTCTTTATTCAACTATCAAGACGATGCACGGTCCAATAAATATAAAATTCAATTTATTTCATCTGAATATCAGAACAAGTTCGGAATTCCTACGTTTCTATAAACTGCAATGCTAAGCAGGTAGTAACTACAAAGAATAGCGTCTTTATCTAGAAGACATTCAACAAAATTACCCACAGGACCTCAGACAAAGAGAAATGCACATATTATTTCACCACAAACCTATCTGAGATAAAGAAGATTAAAAAACTGCCTACAGCATAAGCATAATCCACAAAGGCAGGTTATAGCATGCAGCTGACTAATACCACTGGTTTAATTAAACAACAAAGTACCAGGTGGTTGCAAACTTCGGTAACAACTCCTGTTGAAAACATAAACTACCGCTCTCCACAAACGATCTGTACCACATATGTCGTATTTTTTTGCGGGAAGTTTTTTGCCGTCGTTTGTACGAAATCTGCGCTTATTTCATTTCGTTAAACCATAACACACACTGTGCCGTCTCTGGACCACTGCAACCCTACAGTATGGTTGACACTCACGCTGCCAACTGGCAGCTTACACGACACACTGGGTGTAAAACACAGACACGGGTTTCATAATCTTAGCTGTAACGAATACCGTTGAAAAACCACTTGCCAAGCTGTTACTGAAGTCTGTACACAACCTGCATATACTTCTGCAAAATTCATATGACACTAACGCGGTAGCTAGGTCCACTAACGAACATACCGGTTGCTCAGCTAATGACAAATTTGCGTTTGTAGAGAATGAGAGGCCGGCAGTACAACCCATCAGAACAATTAACGTACCTGATGTTTCAACTGTACGGGGAAATTAAAAACAATTTTCGAAATTCAATTTCATATAATCCTCAAATTGTTTTCAATTTTCCGTTATTTGTCGCAATCATTATTTTGACCCAGACGGCGCAACAAGTGACGGGCTACGAGCTGGAAAACCGGGAATCGATTACCGGCAGAGGCAAGGGATTATTCCTTTCCCCACTACAGTCGGGACAGTGACTAGCCTACGGGCTGGAAGGTACGGGGTTGTAATCTCCGTAAGAAGAAGCCAAATTTCTGTTCTCCAAAACATTCAAACCTGCCCTCTGGCCCACACAGCCTGTTATTAAATGGGTACCGGGGTTTTTTTCCCGGGAGTAAATACACCGGGGCATAATACTGACAACTCACCTTCGTCTAGAGCCAAGGTTAAGAATAGGTGGAGCTATACATTCATTTCACCCTATACGCCTTCATGGCGTGGACAGGGACAGCTGTACCTCTTACTGCAGTCAAACTGAATGTGGAGTTCACTATTCCTCCTTCCTACGGGTACTGGAGGCCCTTCCCCATCGGTAAAGTAGCTGCATGACCCTGATAAAACCACCGCAGCCCCACTGGGACAGAAGCCTACTGTTCTACTACACGAAGGTCGCCTCTATGCTGCATTACGCCCCATGTCATAAAGAACTATGAAGCACTGGAACTATGCCTGCGCGCTCTCAAGAAGTTAACCTCAGCGCTGTGTGATGGTGAGTCATCGGCTTCACAAGCCGGCCGCTTTATCCACGGGGAAAATGTGTCCGGTACGCAATGGATCCGAAACCCACTGGGCTCCAGAGCTGGTCTGGGCGCTTCAGCCAACAGAAGAATAACTTTCACCTGCCAACGACTAAACCCAAGTTCACCCATCAAGCCCGCAGTCCAGTCACTATACCCCTCAAAAATTCAGGCTCTTTAGCCCTCAGGCTTATAAATCTTTCCCCTTCGTTTATTTAATGATTTTTTCTACCACATTGGATTTGAAACAATGCGATAGGTGTCTTCCTTAACATGGTGCTTTTACAGTGGTATAGGCTTCGGTATAAAGGCCGAAATATGTAGACCTTTACTGTAAACAAATAAAGTTGTGCCGACTGGGTGTAAAAAAAAGTATTCACATCAGAAAACACGACGAGATGCCACACACGAAGATTAAACGTGTATGCAACAGACAGTGGGCGATATGTTTAATGGCATCCATACCGCTGCGTTAAATCGAATATCTAAACACAAACCATTCGGCCTAACACATCACTTTTTAACTTCTTTTTAACAAAAAGTGACATTTTATCTTGTTGTTTGATGATCTGCAGAGAACGTCTGATGACGATAGACTCCCATCTAAACAATGGCATTGAAAGGAAATTAAAAAGTGTTTTGTTAGCCGGAACAGCGTGTATCTCTATAAGCGAATAATACTGTCTACCGTACACTGCACTTCTTACCCGCGGAAATCGCTCCCGGTACTCACTGTACGTAAGAGTGGGTACGCTGCAGATGGTACAAATGAAGCTTTGTACTCTTGACGGGGACCGAACCCCGGCCGTCCAGTCCTTGGGCTGACACTACGTAGAGGGTCCTGTCCCGGTCCAAATATAATAAAAAAATTGGCGAAACAGCCTACGCAGATTACGGTTCATTGTGACAATTATGAATATGGTATCAGTGCACTGAGAAATATGGGGTAAAAGAATAAATGCGCGGCCAAACGCATAGACGGTGAACCGACGCTGCAATATAAGAAAGAAAATGTTTTACGGACATAGATTTTCTGAAGCATGGATTCCGAGTTACGACTTCCTGAAGAATACAGAAAATTCGCAAGATGTCTACCTTAAGCTTCAACGCAAGTCACTGAACAGTGACTGCCTGACTAGTTGCAGAATTCCAGGTGTAGTACGAATCGTCTCAAATCCATTCTGTATTCGCCGTTGTAAATCCTGGACTTCGCTGACTGCTGTACCACAAACAGCAGAGTCCACAGAAATAAAAATCAAAGGGAATTAAATCAAGGTTAGGAGCAGGCCATGCTGTCGGTCCACCCCCCACCCCAAATCCATTGTCCCGGAAGCACATTGTTCAAGAATTCCCAAACTGAGAGAAGAATACATGATGTAGCACCATCATGCACGAATTACAAAAGAATCCCAGTCCGCAGTTCCAGATCTTGCAACAGCTCTGGAAGGTCGTTTCATAGGAAATTGTGGTAAACGGTTTTCAATTAGACGTGCTGGAAGAAATGTGGACCCCAGAAGTCTGTCTCCTGCAATACCTGCATGGAGACACCAGGTGAACACTTTTGGGATTTTCTTTAATATTCCGGATCCCGTAATTCGGAAACCACGCTTCACAAGGCCTATGTTCACACTTTTTTTTTCTTGTACTGTAATGGAGATCAGCCTTCTGTAGGTTTAGCCGTGCATTTTTCGTTCATCCTGTACACGTTCTAAGGAAAAGTTATATACTTCAAATACAGGAAGTGTTTTAGCGCGAAATTCCGTACTTCTGAGTGTACTAGCGGCATCGGTCGCTTTGCAACAGTTGATGTCGTCCGCTCTACAAAGCGCAGTTACGATGAACTGCGCGAAGTAGAGCGGGAGGCGCCATCGGTCGCCAGGAAACAATGCAGATATACGCGGGTTCTGCTTTAAGCTTTTGTACATCGATGTAAATATCCAGTACTAATCCAAAGAAATTTTCCAGGAAATAGAATAGTAAAAACACCACATTAGTACTGAACGCTGCCAGTGTACTGCAACTTCATCTTATCTTCTTCAAATACAGTAAATGTTTATTTAACGTCGTTATGGACTCAAAATTATACGAAGTTTTCAATGGAAAAGAAATATATACATACACACGTAGCACGTTTGTCTATATACAGAGTTAATGAAACGTCAAATGATTGAGTCTGTTCAAAACACTGACACAAAAGTAGGGCACTTACTGTAACTTCATTTTATATCATAATTACGTTTCGTTGATCTTAAGATGGTAACATAACAAGTATAGATATCAAATATAAAATCTGTACCGCAAAGAGAGGGCAGCTCAGCCATATCTACTTGCACATAAGCACTAGAGCACAGGTTTGTGTACTGACTTATGTTATACACTTTATATAATTACACTGTTTGTAGCTCAGTCTATACAGCACCGAATAGTGGGATAAATAAAGAAAAATTAACTGAAAGGAATATGGTACGAAGCAGACGTGACTCGAGATACTGTCGTTGTATTTGTCACGAAGGATATATAAAAGAACTCAATAAAGGACGGCCACCCTTTGATCCGAGATGTGAACCCAGGACATCCGAAATATTAAGCAGTAATGCTGCCCACCGGACCACACTAGAGGGAGTCATGGTCCAGTGTTTAAAAAGTCTAAACCATGATGCATATTAGATAAGTGGAGGTAAAGCAAAACATATCCTAAAACACTGTACTGAGAAAGGCCAGGTCACACTGTGATGTCTGGAGTCCATCTAAACAGTATTTAAAAATTCAGTTCTACCACTCACCAAACACACCCTGTCTCCATTATGAACACCGTTCTGTTAACAGGGCTCAGTCTGAGAATTGCAAAATAACATGTAAATACAACGTGTAGCCAAAATGTAGATACGTGCTGAATGGTATCCATATAACGTGTTTTAACGGTGAAATTTTAATTAATGATCATAAAGACTATACACTACTATTTAATATCAGGATATAGTGGCCAATACTACTGTATACTTGCGGGTTAGAAGTTTGAATCTCACCCCAACACAAAGGTTTTCATGCCATCCCTCCATTCCCCCCAGCAACCTTAAACACATGGTAGAATCCAGCGGAAATGTGATGGCACACGGTGACGCACGGGATGGGAAGTGAAGGGGAAACTGGCGAATGGAGTGGGTAGCTAGTACCCTTCACACTACCTCGGAACATGGTGTATCCAGCATTACTACCATTACTACCGCTGATGAGCACACCTCGGCTGCCAGTAGTCGACTGAACTGACGCCCCCGCCGATTTAAATGGACTCGTCCGTTTCGCCGAAAGACGAAATCTGGCTTCTGCGCGTGTGCCATCACATTTCAATTGGCCTCTAACAGTTCCCTTCCACAGTTGCTCAAAACATAATTCACAATCAGCCTGCATCAGCATCACACTATATATCCTACTTAAAGTAAGTCAAAATGGGTTTCTGAGTATCAAAAATATGAATCATCCTAAAAGTTATAGGCGTCTGTGCGTTAATAAAGAATTCATACAATAAAACCAACAAATGCACTTATGTTAAAATTATATATTTTACACACAATTTGTCATAACTCTGACATGTTTCTATCTACTTTGATCATCTACAGGGAGTTACTTAACATCAATACAGCCTGGTCCATAAGATGTGGAGGTTGCAGTTCCTGCATCTTATGGACCAATTCTGCACTACTGCAAACGAAATGTATAATATATACCAACATTTTAAGCATAAATTTTAATGAATTTAATAATCCATCTATTTTTGGTTTAAATAGGCTTTATTGATGATCAAGATAGATCGAAACATGTCGGAGTTATGACATATTGTGTAAAGAAAATATAATTTTAACATTAGTGCATTTGTTGGTTTTACTGTCTGAATAAATCATCATTTTGGTGTATATTAACCATTAACTACCATTCTCTAATCAGTAATAATTTCTGGTTAAAAAAAAGTGCTTTATACTACTGAAATGTGAAAGTGTGAATTCAGTAAAATGAATTGCTCTGGACACTAGGCAAATTATGGGTCATTACTCAAACAGAATTATGCTTAACTCTTCAAATGCAGTGGTTAATTACCACCTCATTTTACATACAAAAACTCAACAATAGGCCCACACAGAGTAATTATGTGTTTCCTATAACTAAGAATAAACAGCACTAACCAATTTCTCCTTGTTACAGAAATTTAGGGTTTTCTGAGTCACAGGAACTTCATTTTTGCATATTTTGCAGGTAAATTCCAAGTTTCAAAGCACTAAAAGTTACACTGTATGTACAAAACTCTGTTTCTTGCCTAAGCCCTCTCTCTGTTTTGCTATCCTTCCTTTCACTACAGTCTATCGATGTAAAAGCATTGTATCTTTTCATCTGGCTGACACACGTGTGCATTTCACTTTCAACATAAATCCCTAACTCATCATGAATTTCATTATTTAACAACCAAATGCAGAAGACAAGAAAGGTTTTAATGTCAATGATCATAAGTGTAAATATATATGAACATGTTTCAATTCTTAATTTGGCTGTGACTGTGAACCAGCAACTATAAAAATTATTATTATTAGTAGTAGTAGTATTAAATGAAAACAGTGGTTTTTCATTGAACCTAGAATTGACTGATGATGATCATCATCATCAAACACCACATACAATGAAAACTACTGTTATCATTTCAGATTGATGACATAACATTCCTTCTGCTACTGTTGCTACTACTACTACCACCACCACCACCCCATCTCCAATAATAATTACAACAACAATCAAAGGCTACAAAAACCAGTCATGTTGTTCACTGCACACATACTTTGGAAAATATTAATGTGAATGTACCAAACATATTTCATGTGCGAAACAACATTACATGTAGCAAAAAATGTAAATACAGAACAGCTGCAACACTATAAACATGTTTTTTTTTCAGGTATGTACTTGTAAATACCCTGCATAATGGTGATAAATAATAATAATAATAATAACAATAATAACAACAACAACAACAACAACAGTAACAGCAAAGAAAGTAGGAGCAAAATTTAGATTTTGTAAATTTTACTGCCCATTGTGAGGTTCTCATACCAATGAAAATCAAGATCAGTCTTCAATGATGTGACATCACATACTGCGGTATGTGCACAGGTACCTACCTGCCAAATTACATGGTATCACAGCCCCAAAGACTAAACTCATCTTATTCATGAACCTTCTTGTTCCACATATAGAAAGGAATTTTGTATCCAACTCAGTAACTACTTTCTTGTTTACCTCAATTTAATGAAAAGGAATGATTAAAAAGTCAATTAATCTCAAAATTCCAGGTGTCACAAGGATGACATGAAGCAAATTCCATTCTGAGGGCTCAAAAATAGGTGCCACCACATGAACTTTTGTCAACACTGCAACCTCGCAACTTTGTACACCTGTCTTCATAACATCACCAGACTGTCACAGCTCATGTGCACAACTTCCTTACAGTTTCATCCTACCATGCCAGTCTTAGAGACATATCTCCAACCATCAGTTTCACACACGTCAATTTTTCCCAGCCAAATAAAAGAAAAATTGTTTCCTTTACTGTCATGAACAAATCCCCATCAGATTAGTGCCCTTTAAGCCGCATAAACTAGTAAGCTCTTTATACACATGAAAGGCAATATTAATGTCACAAATAAATATCAATTGTCCAGTGTCTGAGATGTCACTATTTTCATTCACTATGAATGCATTAACAATCAAACATGTTTGCCTCCAAATAAAGTCTTTCCAGTTCCTGCATACACCTTGTACAAATCTGAGCTGTGTTGATGCCTTGAAAATTTCTTTGCTTATCTGGACAGAGATCTTCAGCTATAGCTAACAAATAATTCACAAATTCAGACTCATAAATGGCCCTTCATCTTCTGCAATTATTTCTAACACTATAGAAATAGCACATTCAATCAATTCATTATAACTGTTTTGTTTCTATACTTTTGTTGACCAATCCAACAAACTCAACTCGCCCATATCAATTTCCCTTTTCCTTCATGATCTTTCTCATAATAGTGTTTGACATTATATCGTTTAATAATACAAATATTTCTCCCCTACAATTAAGATAATCCAGTACACCTGAACTTTCTAAAAAGAAATATTTGGCGCTCCATTCATCAGTAAAACTTGTCATCTGTTTTCCATTCCTTCACTACAATACTTCAATATCTCCTTACATTACACACTGCATTCATGTTCTATTCATGCTGATACACAAAACACCACCAAACAAAGGCATCCTACCATATTTACAGATTGTGGAACATTTTGATCACAACCAGTAAAAATGTGATGTCTTGAAGCTTTTGCAGTGACAGAATTCAATTAAATATTCCACGGGAGACAGCCACGTCAAGATATGAACGTTTCCAGGCATTTCAGGAACTGAATCTGCCCCCATCTTGAGTGTGTTTTAGATCTACCAAGCCACCAGCAACACCCTGAAGATGGGGACGGAGTCAGTCCTTGAAACTCAGAGAAACCTTTGCATCTCAACGCAGCTGTCTGCCTGAGAAAATTTCATTGAAAAATGTGGCACTTAAATTTTTAGATACTAACCTTTAGTAAAAGTTAATGTGCTGCTTAAGACAGCAATAACATAATTTCTCTACTTTTCATTTTTTGCAATACTTAATGGTTCATGAAACAAATTTTCTCAGCTTAATATGAGGCATCTTTGAGTCACATGAAATGGGCATGATGGCTGCATCAGCATTTTGGTTGGTGACCCCTGCTATCTTCAGTAAAAGATCAAAATATCCAAGCCCATTACCTCCAAGGGTCAAATCAGAAATAATGCTGAACAAAGTACTGGGATGCACAAAAACACAATACAAAAATTCCTGAGAAAAGGAAGGGTTAAAAGAGCCAGCAAACAATTCAGATGCCTCTAACTTATCCCTGTCCATACCATTACTAAAATTTTTGTCTTTGACATAAGAACAGTGATCAACAAAATAAAAATGCAAGTCAGCATCACAAATTATCCAAGTACAAATGTACATCTGTCTCATCAATGCTTTGAGATCCTGCATCTTTATGAAAATGGCCGTTATTGTCGGATTTCTACAAATGGATCATGATCCACAATATATTCTGCTATATGCCTACAACACTGAAATTTGTATTGCGTTCATTCAAATACTCTAACTACACTCCATGGAGCACACAAAGAACCTGTACAACATTTCTTCCCTACACATTACACTTGATTAGTACATACCAACAAAACAATGCCAGTGAGCACAAAATGTACAAAATGCCAGCAGCAGGAATAATATTTAAGCCAACAGCTGCAGAACCAAAACATAAAAGAGTAGGATTTTTCTAGCCTGTGCCTCAAAGATATGCAGTCTGATCCTAGCCCCCCCCCCCCCCACACAAAAACAAAAACAAAAAAAAAAAAGAGAAGAATTTTTCTCCCCCGCCCCAAAAAAAAAGCAAGTCTAACCCAACCCCCCCCCCCCCAAAAAAAAGAACAAACAAACGAAAATCCCATAGCTTTTTAGAACCCAAGGTTAATTATCATCCCAAGCCAGATGAATCCAGTCCACACACCAGATTAACTATACACACGTACTCGAGTACCATTCTATATTTAAAGTGTTTATGTTCAGTCTAAGCTGAAAGTGCTGTAGACTCACACATCTCAACAAACAAGATTGCATTGGCAACCATTGCTTTGTTCGACTCTTACAAATTACAGGGTACCACATACGGTAAGTTGCCTGTGAAATGTAATTGCATTCAGCAAGCTGTCAGATATTGTCAATCCCCTAATATCATTGTGAAATGCAGACAGGTTTGCAATAATCCCAATAAAAGCAACAGTACATAAACGGATCAGCTACTGCCACCATAAACCTCAAAAGCAACTTCTTAACCCTCTCACACAACGAGCATATTTCCGTTTTCTTCACTAGCAACCAACGTATTTCGTACAAATGTCACTGCACTTTATGCGACGATATACGAAACTGATGATCGTAATGCGACTATAAACGACGGTACAAAATACGAATGGATGTAGCGTCGGTCAACGAATAAAATGTTAGCCGTCTCGGAGGTATACCTTTTCAAAACAAAGAAACTACTTCATACATTAGAAAGGCTGTACTGAAATCACTGCCCATATTAAAATCATTTCTGGAAAATACCTTCTGTTGATCTTTTCGACGGTCCGAATGTACCAGAGCCCAGAGTTGGTCGTTTCCATCCTCGCCAGTTGTTACACAAAGATTCTGGTTCACTGCTCCAACTGCATAGCGAATCTTCTTCAAACCTATCCGAATCCTCAAAAGAAAATCTATCCGCCTCCTCCCAATCCAACATCGTCGCGGGGTCATCCCCCACACCAGGACTGCCAGCCAGGTTGACGGCTATTATTTTTCAAAATACACACCGAAATACTGACGTCTACCTTGACCCATAGATTGGCGGGTCACTCGCGGTCACGAACTGGAGGCCACAGACCTTCTGGCCTATACGTCTATCAGATGCAATCACAAAGTTACACTTCTAACACTAATATAAATAGTCACGTCAAAGACACGATACATAACAATACAAAGCGTCATTCACCACATACACTTTCATCGCGATACGTCTTTGCACAAGCCTTCCCTGCACAACCATCCAACCCGAGCACTTTAGAGCTTACCCTACCCCATCAAGACAACAACAAATATGGCGGACAGCGCTGAACTGTGCAAAGCATTGATTCATTATTATATTTAACGATTACAGGACAGTCTCTATTACTTGATGCACCGACGTTGTATTCGGTACACAGTCGAGACTCCAGAATGTTTTATGCTTGCCTAAAATTAGAAACACGTTTTTGGGGAGTTCAGCAGCTTTATTACATTATATCTTAATTTCATATCTGTTAATAACGCATTTATGTTAAATAGCCTGATCCCCCCCGACAGATCCCAGGAACACAATCTTTCATTCACCAGATCGATAAGCGTAGTTGTTCAGTGTGATCAGCAGAGTGCGCCGCTTACAGACACTACAGAGTACTGAGTCTTCTAGCAACTTTGAAGTAGTCAATCAACGACCGGAAGTCTACCTCAGCTGAGAGAGATCGATACGTCTCTGCGTATCCTGTTTCAACGTTTTCGTAGCGTTGAGAAGGTGGAGTGGTAAATAAATATATTTGCATTTTTTGTTTGAAGACCCCTGTACGTACAACGTACAAATATTATACATCATTGGCTAATTTTCTTGTACTGAGACTTGTTTCTTATTACTAAAACATAACGTAGTATTGGATGAAAGTGGATATCACAATGTGACATCCATGTCGATGGTTACAATGCTGGCCGGACAACATTGAAGCTAACGTTTTGTTTTCTTTCATTTCCATGAAAGTCCGTAATGGCACCCAGAAAGGGAAAAGTTCAACAGGAGCAAGTTCAAGTATCCTTAGGGCCACAGGTGCGGGAAGGAGAAGTTGTTTTTGGAGTGGCACACATTTTTGCTAGTTTCAATGACACGTTCGTGCATGTTACCGATTTGTCAGGCAGGTTTGTATTTTTAAAGAGTACTTTGTAAGGAAGAGCTTGTGTGCTCTTCATATGTAATAGAATATTTGCGCTGGGCACTGCTTTGTATTTTAATTTAGCTGCATGTGGGACTTTGTGCCCGATTCTGACTTCATAAAATTTCTTGATATTGCACAGTAATTTCAGACCTAATAGTGATCTGTGAATATGTAGTTCAGAATTCATAATTATGAGTGATTCACTATGATGAGTTGCCCAATCAGGAATGGGCAGAATGGTGTTATTTGTTCTTCAGTACTGGTGTTCATAAGCCAAACTATTCACTACAACACAGTTGATGGAATTTGTTTTAAGTTTCTATGGAACGTTACCACAGGTCCTGTACTTGTGCCACTGTTGGTTATGTTACTGAATGTGTCAGAGAATGGATAAGTGTTGAGGTTGCTATAGTGAATTTTTTACACCATCAATAAGTATTACACAAATGTATGTCAGCACAATCTATTCTATAGTATGGCTACATGTTTCGACTAGATGTTAGTCATCTTCAGGCCCCTGCAGTTACTTTACCGGATGCTTTGTCCACTTTTGGATCCCATAGTGTTTACATGTGGATTACTTATTTTCTAGAGCTTTTAGAAATTACAGGGTTATTGTTATTTTGCAGGCTGTGTTTAAGCAATGAAACCACTACAGCATAAAACTCCTTCCTA